>Ga0307986_10003122_pt1 | contig 11632 bp, 6 predicted proteins | sample EllFjometageno82_FD_203170 | JGI IMG/M metagenome (GOLD analysis project Ga0307986, IMG submission 203170) | Marine microbial communities from Ellis Fjord, Antarctic Ocean - #82 | ecosystem: Environmental > Aquatic > Marine > Unclassified | place: Southern Ocean | collected 2014-10-09
GTTGCTCCAACCCTCTCTTGCTACCCTGCCTATTTTTCTTGCTCTTGGCCTAGGGTTTGCTGGACCTTATTTAATCTTAGCCCTTAAACCTCAGTGGATTAGCGCATTACCTAAACCAGGGGCCTGGATGGACACCTTGAAGCAATTCTTTGCTTTTCCTATGATTGCCACAGCCCTATGGCTAATGTGGGTCTTTATGCTGCAAACCTCCGGAGACACTTTAATTCAATTGCTTGTTGTAAGTTTAATGTTAGCTGTCTCCATCTGGATGATCTCAACTTTTAAAAGTGTACTTAGATGGGCCGGTTTAGCGCTAACAATGATTGCAACCATCCAATTTTTGACTCATCTGCCACTAGTTCAGATAAATGAAGATCAAAATTTATCAACGGCTAGTTGGGATATGGCTACAGAATCAAAGCTAAAAGCAGAAAACCAAGCATATTTAATTAACTTTACTGCAGCATGGTGCATTACATGCCAAGCCAACGAAAAGACCAGTCTTGGAAGAGAGAGGGTCAAAGACTATTTAGCTAGCAATAATATTCGATACATCAAAGCAGACTGGACCAATAGAAATGCAGACATTACTAAAAGTTTGGCTGCATATGGCCGTAGTGGGGTGCCACTGTATATCTTCTGGAAACCTGGGATGCAAAACTCCAAAATACTGCCAGCAGTCTTAACAGAAGATATTCTTATCAAGGGGATGCAGTAAAGCTCTGCAGCATAGGGTCTTGCAAGGAGGGCTAAGTAGAGCAGCTTAAAAGATGTATTTTCCATAAAGTCTGATATAAGATAAGTTCAAAAATAACGGCTTTTTAATGGATTATTTACCTTTTCAAATTTTTGGAACTCAGCATCTGGTCACTCTTCTTATTTGCTTGATAGCAATTCTAGGATTGCCTAAATTCTTTCAAAATGCATCGGATAACAATAAGGTCTTTGGAGCAAAAATAGTCGCTGGGCTCCTCGCCTTGCATCTGATCACGCAACCAATTTATGACATTCTATTATTTAATTTGCCTTGGCAAGATGAGCTCCCTCTTCATATGTGCGATTTCTCATCCATTGCGCTGATTATATTTTTACTCAAAGAGAACGCTCCGAAGCTGTTATTTCACTGCGCCTATTTTTGGGGAATATGTGGAGCCACCATGGCTCTCTTAACTCCAGATTTAGTGCATGGATTTCCCCATGGAGAATACACCCCTTTCTTTTTTGGTCACAGCCTGATCTTGCTGGCTGTGTTCTATGTAATTATAGTCAAACAAGACAGGCCTTATTTGGCTGATATACCCAAGGTCATCGTCATAACTTCTGTGCTTTTGGTAGGTGTCTATATGGTGAATATTTTACTAGGCCCGCCAACAAATTTTTGGTTCTTGGTTGATCGACCAGATGGGGGCTCTTTGATGGACTACTTTCCAGACCCACCCATGCATTTAATAGGAGTGATACCTTTGGGTATATTCTTATTTTATGTGGCATACCTGCCCTATTGGATCAAAGACCTAATCTCTAAAAAATAATGATCGAGCTAAAACCTGAGACCTGGTTCGACGAGGTAGTTAAGACCTATCAGATCATCTCTCCTTATATCAACCATACCCCCTTGATGACCTGCCCTGAGCTGAATGAAGAATTGGGTGGGAAATGTATATTTAAGGCAGAATCTTTACAGATTACAGGCTCATTTAAAGTTAGAGGGGCCCTCTCCGCCATCTCAAGACTCTCAGATGAGCAGCTAAAACAGGGTGTGATTGCCTACTCTTCAGGAAACCATGCACAAGGTGTTGCTCATGCTGCAAAGGTTTTTAAGACCCCTGCTACGGTGGTGATGCCAAAAGATGCACCATCCAAGAAAATTGCCACTGCTAGAGAGCTGGGTGCAGAAGTGATTTTTTATAACCGTCGTACAGAAAGCAGGGAGGCCATCAGCCAAGAGATTGCCAAACAAAGAAATTTGACTCTTATCAACCCATACGATGCATTAACCACGATTTATGGCCAAGCCACTGCCGCTTATGAAGTCATTCATGACGCCAATAACCCCAAGATTGATCATGCGATTATTTGTGCTGGAGGCGGAGGTCTGACTGCTGGATCTTGCATGGCTCTCAAACACATCAATCCAAATTGCCATGTATACACGGCTGAGCCTGATGAGTGGAATGATCACCAGCAATCCTTTGCAAAGAATGAGAGGGTCGCGCTTGATACAAACAGAACAGGCTTATGTGATGGTCTTTTAACGCCCACTCCAGGAGAGATACCCTTTCAAATCAATCAACATTTTGGAGTGACAGGTTTAAGTGCTTCTGATCAAGAGGTCTGCAATGCTATGAGCTATGCATTCCATATGCTGAATTTAAAGCTGGAGCCCAGTGGCGCCATTGCACTTGCTTGCCTCTTGGCAAACAAAGAAAAATTTAAAGATTCCAGAACCTTGATCATGCTTTCAGGTGGTAACGTTGATGAGGAGACTTTTAATGACTGCCTAGCAAAAGCTAATCTTTAGGCTCTTCTTTGTTTGAATCGATCAGCTCATCGATGCCTGCGCCGCCGGTCATCACATCCACAATCACGCCTATAACCATGTTGAGTAAGACTACTGCGTTGATGATGATGAAAGACACAAAGAAAATCCAAGCATAAGGATAAACTTCAAGAACATTGTGCATAATGGCACCCCAGTCATCGTAGGTTGCAATTTGTACAAGCGTGATTAAAGCTAAGCCAATGTTGCCCCAGTTATCTGGATCTATGGGGCCAAAAAACATAGTGCCAATGGCTCCCCAAACGTACATAAAGATAAACATTAACAAAGCAATAAAACCAACTCTTGGAATGGTTTTAACCAATGAGTCGATGATATGCCGAAAAGCAGGTACCACTGTAATAATTCTTAAAACCCTAATAATTCTTAGCAGTCTAACAACAAAGACACTTTCAAAGTTGCTGATTGGAACCAGAGATATGGTGACAATAAGAAAATCAAAGATGTTCCAGCCGTCACTAAAAAACTTAGTTAGAGACCGCTCTGAAATCATCCTGATAACAATCTCTATCAAGAAAAACAATGTGATTGCATAATCAAACAGATCCAAGTAGAAGGTGTACTCTGGAGGGATGTCATAAGAACTCACTCCTGCGTATATTGCCGAAGCTACAATCACAGCGATAACAATGCTACCAAAAGCCTTGCTGTTTCTAACTGTTAGAAAAAATTTTATAAAGTTATCCATGTGAGGGGCCTATAATAAACATAAGTTAAAGATTTACAATCATCAAAATCTAATCAACCAAATAAATGCCTTCAGCGAAATAAAAATCATTCGCTCCTGCGGTCCCAGCCGCACCAGTTTTGTACAAATTCACGTTCACTCTGCCACCACTTTCATCGGGCGATGAGCCTCCATACAAAGCGCCTGCAACCGAAGCGCCACCCAACCAAGAGTTATCGATGGTGTCAGTGGAATTGCCTGAATACGTATGATCGGTGCCCGCAATAGCAACCGAGAATGAGGCAAATCCTGCATTTGAGACAATAGGATTTTTATCGTCAAAATTGGTGAAAGCTAAGGTTCCTGAGTAACCACTGGTCCCCCAATTAAAGGTTGCGGCCACGTCCGCTGTGGTGGTGTATTTGTGTGCATCGTAATTGGTGCCACTTTGATTGTAACGATAGGCCACGTTCATCACTGCTGCACCGCTCATGGAAGCAGAACCTGAAGTTGGAATCTCAGATTGAGCCACCGTTTCTCCGCCCACCCAGGTGCCCAGATGCACCGAGGCATTTTGCGTGCCTGAGTTGGGTGAGACATCGACTGCGCTCATGGCCCAAAAACCCCAAGTCGCATAATCGGTGTTTGGCATGGAATCATTGCCGTCGGTGTGAAATAAATCTGCATCCTCTTTTTCAAGGGTGTTGTAAGAAACCATGACCCCAGCCAAGTTGTTTGAGCCACCTGAGGAACCATCAATTTGTGCGCCGTTGTCTTGAATCTCAGCACCAAAGACTTCACTAGAAATGTAAGCTGACTTGGCTGCATCATTGGTGGCATCACCAAACTTCAAAGTCATGGAGCCGGTATCAACAGTGGTCCAGTTAGAAGTGTAATTGTTTGATGGTGCTGCACTGATGGTCATGGGAGCCACCACTTGCAGATCATCGTTGGTGGTATCAAAGGTAAAGCTGGCTAAAGTGCTGCTTGAGCGCATCGAGGCCAGTTGGCTGTTGCCAGTGCCACTGACATCAAATTCTAAAATGCCACTAAAAAAGCCACTGTAACCGGTGGAGCTGGAGGCATAAAAATCGGAGGATCTAAAATCACTCAGGCTTGCATAATCAGCATAAGTTGAGTTGGACGGGGTGACATCTTGGACCACCACCGATGCATTAAAGGTGCCCGTGCTAAAGGTGTCGTTGTTGGAATTGTAGTTGACTCCCAAGCTCATGCTGCCAGATTTGTATGGATCTGACGAGGTGAGCATGGCACCGCCTGGTTGATTGGAGGTGTCTCCCCAAAAACATCCGCTGTCATTGGAAGTGGCACACTCGATGGGCGAGGTTCCATAGTTAATACCCAACCCATTATTGTCTGCATTGGTGGCACCTTGGTAAGACCAATAATGATAACCGTCCATGCCCAGTCCCGTATCCCCGGCTGAGTATCTGGTCGTATCATTTTTTCGATAATCCACGTTTGAAATCACCACGTTTAACAAGCTTTGTTGGTCGTCGCGAGTGGTGCTGCCTGAGGCTCCATCATAGGAATCTTTGAAAGAGATCTGTGCCCACAAGCCTACCCCTACTCCGCTTGGATTCAGCACCTGCCACCAGAGTGATTGACCTTCAGGCAGTTCATTGGTGGTGCCATCAAACCTTGAGGTATCGATCATGTCAGTGGTATCGAGTGCCGTGCTAGAAAAATCATAGTTGTTCTCATAGGTGTTACATGTGGAAGCGTCGTTGCCAACCCCCAAGCAGTAATCTAGCCCCACATCGCCATACGACCAAAAGTTGATGGGCACAAAATTAGGATAAAAATAATCATTGCTTGAACCGGAGGCTGAGAAATTTTCAATTGGAATGACCGCCATGGCAATGACACGCTTGTTGCTATCAGTAAAAGAGACAAAGTTGGCATCCTTGTAAACCTCTCCAGCCAAAGTGACTTGATCTTCATAGAGGTAGTAGGTTGCGCTTGCGGCACTGCTTTGGGTGCCTGCGCTTGGCATAAAAGTAAGACCGCCATAATCAGTCAGAGTTCCATAACCTTCGTCGCCAGTCTGAGAGAAACCACCGTCTATAAACATATAAGCTTCATACGCACCGGCGCAACTTCTTGAAGAATTGGAGAAACCCTGCCAGTTACAGGCGCTGGACTGAGATAAATCTCCCGCTAAACCTACGGCTATATTGTTATGTCTGTTGTCGCTAGTTGGAAAATCGCCGTATCTAAATTCAATACTTTGGTTGTTGTAATCTAAAACTATTTCATAGTTTGAAACGTGGGTTGAGGTTGTACTAAGAGAATCATCAAAACCATCCCAGTTGTACCAACCAATAATAAAGAGTCCAGTTGAGTTGGTTTGATCAACATAATAACCCCTTGCAGCACTGTCTATTTTTTGTGCGTTCCACCAAGGAAACATGGTGTAATTTAATACTTCACCATTAAAACCTGAATCAGATGGTTCGTTCGATTCATCCCATGTCCTGTTATCGTAAAGGGTATCAATTGCATAACCTTTTTGGCCGCCAGTATGAACTCTAGTATAGTTATTAGTTCCAAGGCTTGAATCAACAGAAGCATACCCATTAGAATGCACCCATAATGAGGTAATGGATTGATCATAAAATCTAAATGCTGAAGGCAAAGCAACTTCAACCGCTTTGTGTGCACAGTAATACGTGGTGCTGCAAGCTGAAGCCCAATTTATTTGAGTGCCACTCAATGAGTTATTAACATCGTTCAGCAGATCGTCACCAGATGAATAAGAGACTGCGTAATCATCTACGTCTGTGTATGTACTCGAAGCAGAATTAAAAGTTATATTTGCTGCAGCTTTATCGGTGGTCATGAACCAGTATTCTGCACCTTCCAGTCTTCCGGCTGTCAGGAAGTCAGCATTGGCGATGGTGGTGGTCACTGCTGTGCCTAAAGGGCTGTAATACTTACCATCAATGGCGCTTGAATTTGGAGCAAAAGCATATTGACCGTTGCCTGAGGCATCGGTTGGAAAATAATAGCGCCAATTTAAAGCAGTTCCAGAATTGATTTCGATGGGCACATAATTATTAGAGGTATCATCAACTGAAGTTATGTCCGTGGTGTTGGTGGTTCCCACTTGTTCTAAAGTATAAGCCGCCAGACTGGAACCTGAAGGGCCTCTTGTTGCTGTGGCACTCATGCCTGATCTTGAGGCTGAATTATAGTCTGCAGAGTATCTAAGGACGGCTGATTCAAGCTCTTCGACGTTGCCCACATTCACCGTGAAGGTGTCCGTTGTGGTGGTGCCGCCGCCCGATGCAGTTAAGGTGAGGTTAAAGGCTTTGGCCGCCTCAAAATCCAAGGTTGCAGTGGTGGTCACGTTGCCGCTGCTGCTCACAGCAAAACTGCCATTGCCTGTGCCACTCAAAGAATAAGCAATGGTATCGCTGTCTGGGTTGTTGATGCTTGAGCTGGCAACGGCAGTTCCAGAGCTCGAAGTATCGACGATCGCAGCCCCGCTGTTTGGCAAGGTCACTGCAAGGGTGTTGATCGCCAGGTTGGAAACACTCAAGGTAAAAGTTTCAGCAGTGGTGGTGGTCCCATCGGTCGCTGTGATGGTGAATTCATGAGAGGTCTTGGTTTCATAATCAAGCGCATTGGCCAAAGTCACTGCGCCCGTGGAGCTGTTGATGGCGAACTTATTATCTGCATCAGTCAAAGAGTAAGACACGGTGGCGTCTGCACCTGAACTGGTTGAAGTGGCGATAGTGGTGCCGGTTGCAAGGTCCTCGTTTTGAGAGGAGGAAGCCAGACTTGCACTCAAAGATAAATTGATATCCGTGAGAGTGATCGTGAAGTTTTTGCTGACTGTATTGGTGCCATCTGAAGCAGTCAGCGTTAATGAGTAGGAGGCTGTGGTTTCATAATCTAGGCTTGCTGCAGTCGCAATGGTTCCATCTGAAGAAACAGAGAATTTGTCACTGCCGGCTCCAGAAAGTACATAGGAGACAGAGGCACCGCCATCTGTGGTTGCGGTTGTTGTAGTGACGTTGGTTCCTGAGCTGACTGATTCAGCCAAACTCACCGAGGAGCTGGCCAGGGCAATGGAGAGTTCAACCACATCATCCACGCTAATGTTCAAAGTATTGGAGGTGGAGTGGGTTCCATCACTGGCGGTGAGCGTGAGGGAGTATGAGGTTGCGGTCTCATAATCCAGCTCACTTGAAAGGGTGATGTTTCCTGCAGCATCCACGCTAAAGTTGTCACTGCCCGTGCCACTCAAAGAATAAGTAAGGCTTTGGGCTTCTGGGTCTGCAGCCGTGGCTGTAGCAATGGTGGTCCCGGTGGAGGTATTTTCAGCAAAGGATGTGGCACCCAAAGTGTTAGAAAGCGTGGGAGCTTCGTTGACATCGCTGACAGAAAAAGTGAACTCTGAAGTGGTGGTATTCACCCCATCGGATGCATTTAACACAAGGGTGTAACTGGTAACCGTTTCATAATCCAACTCACTTGAAAGGGTGATGTTTCCTGCAGCATCCACGCTAAAGTTGTCACTGCCCGTGCCACTCAAAGAATAAGTAAGGCTTTGGGCTTCTGGGTCTGCAGCCGTGGCTGTAGCAATGGTGGTCCCGGTGGAGGTATTTTCAGCAAAGGATGTGGCACCCAAAGTGTTAGAAAGCGTGGGAGCTTCGTTGACATCGCTGACATTCAATAAAACCTCGAGTTGTAAAATATCTGCATTTTCAGATTCAATGGTCACGGTGAATGAAAGCATTTGATGCTCTTCATAATCAACGGAACCTACCAAATCAATGGTCAGTGATTCTTCATTGAATGTGACCAAGGCAGCATCCTCTCCAGAGATGGTGACAGAATAGGATAAGGCTCCTGGGTTCACTATCACCAGGGGCGTGAGAGTTTCACCGACAATGTTTTCAGCAATAGATTCAGTGGCATTACCAACGCTCACTTGAAAAATAGGGGCAACTTCAACTGCGGTTTCTTGCGCGACCTCTGCCACTTCCTCTGTCACGTTTTCTGTTGAGTCTTCATTGGCATCATCGGCCTCAACGGTCTCCAGCTCTATTTGAATTTCTAACTCCTCAGCTGTTCCAAGCTCATCTGGCTCCATATCAGACGATGCATCCGATACCCCTGAAGAATCCAACAAGCCCTCATCCACCTCTATGTCAGTTGAATCGCCTGCCTCTGCATCGCCTGAATCTTCGCTGGTGGTCTCTTCGGTTGCAGAAGCTTCATCTTCCGCAGGAGTTTCGTCTTCGGCAGCAGCTTCATCTTCTGCAGGAGTTTCATCTTCGGCAGCAGCTTCATCTTCAGCAACCTCATCTTCAGGGGCTTCTAATTCTTCTTGCAACTCATCCAAACTCTCCTCGGTGACTTCCACGGGTTCACTGGGTTCAGAATCTTCATCCTCCACTGACACTGAAAAACCTGGCTCAGTGACTGTGGTGATAAAATCAGGAGAACACTGACCACCAAAAGAATCCAAATCCACACAATTGGGCGTCACAGTCATTTCTGTGCCGTACAAGAAAGTCGCATTGGTTTGAGAGCCAATCGTTTGCACAATGCCGATGCCCCCTCTAATACCAACCGTGGCTGAGTTGGTGCGAATTAATGCAGGCTGTTTCTTTGTAACCTTGCCGCCGACGATTCTCAGCAAACCTCTGGCGGTGACCTCGAGGGAGCCTTCGGCTGTCACAGGGTTGTAAATAAACTTGTCTAAAACCACGCTTGAATTAGGTCCCACAGACAAAGCCGTGCCATCCAAGAGCAACATTTGAGCTCTGCCGATGCTGTCGGTTTCAATGGTGTGGTTTTGAATGATCTGATAGCCAGCAGCAATCAGTTTGCGTTCTTGTTCTGGCGATAAATTAGTTGTATTGTTGTTCACTGCAGCAGCCACACCAATTTGTTCTTGCGCAGGCAGATGCAGACACAGTGATAGCGCTGAAATGCTGATGAATAATCGAAGGAATTGCATGGTTCTAGTTCTTATAATAGCTGCTAGTGTAGCATTTTAATGATAATTTATTATTTACAGTGAGTAAATGGGCATTGCATGGATTTTCTAGCTAGGGGTATTATTTAACAATAATCAAAAAAAATAGGCAGTCTGAAACACAACCTAATAAAGGTATTAATAGAAATTTAGAGGAGATTTGTATAATTATTTAAAGCATTGGTAGTTAATTTGTGCCGAGAGATTGCTTCCACTGCGTCTGTAAATATTGATGGTGCTGTGAGTTCCGTTGAGTATCCAACCAACATTCAGCGACCAACAAGCGCCCATGGGTTTAAGAAAATTAAATCTTAATGATTCCATTTGATCTTGCCTGGAGCCAAATAGAGGATAATCCTCGTCATGAGATTTATCTTGATAACTGTACTTAGAGGAAAATTGCCAATTCTCTCCAAGTGGCTGAGAGTAACTTAGTTCAACACCATAATTTTCATAAAATTCATATCCAGCATTGGCTCGATAGTTTTCTAAGGTTAGTCTGTATCCATATAAAGCTTGAGCCCTTGACCAAACAAAACTTTGCCCGAAGCTGACACCATTGATTCGACCATTTTTTTGCCTGGCTGATTTAAAGATTTTCTCATCCCTGTAGTAAGAGAATAACATGGAGGAGGCATTGTCCAATTGCCCTCTGTAATCAAGCGCAATGCGCCAACTGCGCACAACTTCTTCTCGATTAAGCACCACTCTTAGAAGATTGATATTGGGAGCAAAGACTGGATCTTCTAAATTAAAAAAAGAAAAATAATTCTCATCTAAATTAAAGTTTCTGCGTGCTGATAAGACATTGCTTTGAACGGTAAACTGCGTGAAGGTATCAAAACGATCGGCGCCATAACTATAAAAATATTGGACATTGTCACCCCGTGGGTGATTTAAGTCTTGATCAATGCTTAAAGAATAGTTTAATAAAGAAGATTGGTCGCCTTCTCTTTTCGACGCAGGATCCACTGCAAGTAAAAAGTCTCCAATTTCAATAAAATCAGCATTGATTCCAGAATTACCATTGGTGGTGTGCTTCATTCCCAAGCTAAGATTTTGTTGCCACTGAATGGGCTCTTCAGCAGATACAATGGCCTCAAGAAATGCGTCTACCTTGGCCTCAACTTCTGGTGGAGGATTAAATTCTTTTACACTTTGAAGATAATTATTTGCCAAAGCAAAGGCGCCTAAGCGAAAGTACAAAACTCCAAGCTCTAATCTAATTCTAGACAGTTCAGAGTCATAAATAAGCATTTGCTCAAACACCCCAATCGCTGCCTCTAAATCTCCTACCAGAATAGATAAGTTGGCATATTCAAAAAGCAATGAAAGATTTGTTGGGTCTTTAAATAATTTTTTAAAAACTTGCTGTTTTTTGCTTTCAGCCATGGCCAGCTCTACAGGATCAGAGATGGCAGGTGCTGTATTTTGAGCAGGTAGATACAGACAAAGTGATATCGCTGAAATACTTATGATGAATCGAAGGAATTGCATTATTGTGTTTATTTAATTGGAACTTTATCATTTTAATGATAAATCGTCATTTGTATTGAATGGTAATTGTATGGATTGTTTTAGCTAGGGGTATAATTTGAAAATGGTCAAAAAAATTAGGAGGTCTGAAAAAAAAACAACTCAATTCATTCACTCTATCAATCTTTTGGGCCTGGCTAGTAAAGCTCATCAAAAATACCTAACAAAAGTTATTGATTGCATTTAGTTAATAAGTGCGCTTTTTAAATGAAACAAAACTATAAAAAAATATCTCAATATGGATTGATGGTTTTTGCAGTCCTTGTCAGTTTAATGCCTCTTGTTAATCCGCTGCAGATTTTTACAAATTTACAAAACTATTCTTTTGACACCTTTCAAAAAATCTTGCCTAGAAATTCATTTGCAGAAGATCCAGTTGTCATTATTGATATTGACGATCGATCACTTGCACAAATTGGTCAGTGGCCTTGGTCACGACATCAATTAGCACATTTAACCAACCAAGCTTTTTTAGCAGCCGCTCTGGGGTTTGATGTTGTCTTTGCGGAACCAGATCGAACAAATCCACAAAATTTAATTGCAGCATACCCACTAAATAAAGTGCTGAAAAAAGAGCTCAGTGCTCTGCCTAATAACGATGAGCTATTTGCTCAAGCGATTAAAAATCATGGCACTGTGGTTCTTGGCCAGGCTTTAAGCAATAAAAGTCAAAGCAAACAATCCATTACAAAGAAATTTGGCTTGGTCACCCAAGGAGATGATCCAAAATTATTTATAGCAAATTACCAAGGCGCGCAAACAAACATAGGTCGGCTTGAAGAGCATGCTGCAGGCTTAGGCTCCATGAGCATTGGTAACAATGATTCCATCGTTCGCCAACTCCCAACATTCG
>Ga0307986_10003123_pt1 | contig 11632 bp, 10 predicted proteins | sample EllFjometageno82_FD_203170 | JGI IMG/M metagenome (GOLD analysis project Ga0307986, IMG submission 203170) | Marine microbial communities from Ellis Fjord, Antarctic Ocean - #82 | ecosystem: Environmental > Aquatic > Marine > Unclassified | place: Southern Ocean | collected 2014-10-09
TGTGTTCGTATAAATTCATAATTGTTCTTTAATAAAAAGTGAGGATATACTATTATAATTATTGAATTACAACACTTAAAACCATAATAAACTTTAGATATTTAAATGTTTTCAGTTATTTTTCCAGGTCAAGGCTCACAATTAGTAGGTATGGGCAAAGACCTACACGCCAAATATAGCTTAGTTCAAGATCTATTCAAGGAGGCAGATGATACGCTTGGTTTCTCACTATCAAATCTTATCTTAAGTGGCCCAAAAGAAGAATTAGACTTAACTGAAAATACACAGCCAGCTATATTTTTACTCAGTTATTCAATATTCAAACTAATCAAAGAAGAGTTTAAAATTGATTTAGATAAAGCAAAATTTTATGCAGGACACTCTTTGGGAGAATATACGGCATTAACTGCTGCTGGGTCATTATCATTTTCAGATACTTTAAAAATATTAAAGATTAGAGGTAATGCGATGCAAAACTCTGTTCCAAAAGGAGTGGGTGGTATGGTTGCAGTTTTAGGTTCTGAAATCGAAGTAATAAAAAAAATTATTGATGAGAATAAAGATAAATATGAATGTTTTATTGCAAATGATAATTCTGTAGGTCAAATTGTATTAAGTGGAAAAATTGAAGACCTGGATAAAATCATGATTGATTTGAAGGCTTTAAATATTAAAAATATTAAATTACCTGTGAGTGCTCCATTTCATTGTAAATTAATGAATAATGCAACACTTGTAATGAAAGAAGAGATAGCAAAATTAGATTTTAACGAACCTAAAAATATCCTTATTTCAAATGTAACAGGAAAAGAAATATCTAACTCAAATGAACTAAAAGAATTGCTTGTTAAACAAATAGAAAGCAGTGTTCTTTGGCGTGAGAGTGTTTTATTAATGATTGCGAAGGGTGTTACAGAGTTTATAGAAATAGGACCTGGCAAAGTTTTATCAGGATTAATAAAGAGAATTGATAGAAATGTTAAAGTTAGTGCAATAAATTCAGAAGAGGATATAAAGTTAATTAACATCAATGAGTAGTTTAAAAGATAAAAATATTATAGTGACAGGTGCCTCAGGTGGAATCGGTAATTCTATAGTTGAGAGGTTAAACCAAAATGGTGCAAATATTTTAGCTACTGGTACGAGGATTGAAAAACTAGAGGAACTAAAAGAAAAATTTAACAATATAAAAATTCTTAAATTTGATATTTCTCAACATGAAAAAATTGAAGGATTTATTGAAAATGCTACAAAAGAATTGGGTGGATCATTAGATTGTATTGTTAATAATGCTGGCATTACAAAAGACAATCTTACTATAAGAATGAGCCTAGAAGAGTGGTCAAAGGTAATAAATATTAATTTAACATCCACTTTTTTAATGTGTAAATATTCGATAAAAAAAATGCTTAAAAATAAATCTGGAAAAATTATCAATATAACTTCAGTTGTTGGACACACAGGTAATGTTGGGCAAGCAAACTACACAGCATCTAAAGCGGGTATAGTCGCTATGTCAAAAAGCTTAGCAATTGAATATGCAAAAAAAAATATCAATGTTAATTGCATATCCCCAGGCTTTATAAGTACAGCTATGACTGACCAAATTGATGAAAAGTTTAAAGAAGCAATAATAGCTAAAATTCCATCTAATAGACTAGGTAAACCCGGGGATATAGCTAATGCAGTTAATTTCCTGATTTCAGATCAATCTGATTATATCAATGGAGAAACATTACATGTTAATGGGGGCATGTATTTGGGTTGACAAAACTACTTTTTGAACTATTAACGAAATATAACAAAAAGGAACATTATGTCAGAAGAAATTTCAAGCAAAGTTAAAAAAATTGTTGCAGATCACTTAGGTATTGATGAAGCTAAAGTATTAGATGATTCAAGCTTTATCGATGATCTTGGGGCGGATAGTTTAGATACAGTTGAGTTAGTAATGGCTTTCGAAGAGGAATTTGGTTCAGAAATTTCAGATAGTGAAGCTGAAAAAATTCTTACTGTAGGTGACGCTGTCAACTTTATAGCGGGCAAAGCAAACTAGAAATTAAATGTCCATAAAAAAAGATGGGATAATGGTAATTTTATCATCCCCATCTGGGGCAGGTAAGACAACGTTAGTAAAACTTCTTTCTAAAAATAAAAATTTTCATATTTCAGTATCTCATACTACTAGAGAACCAAGATCAAACGAAATTGAAAACAAAGATTACTACTTTGTCAATCATGATAAATTTCAAAATTTAATTAAAAATGAAGAGTTCTTAGAGTACGCTAAAGTATTTAGTCACCTTTATGGAACAACTAGAACACCAGTCATTGAAAAATTAGAAAAAAGTGAAAATGTAATATTTGATATTGATTGGCAGGGAGCTGATCAAATTAAGAATAAAAAATTAAATTATAAATTAATTACTTTTTTTATTTTACCTCCTAGCAAAGAAATACTATTTGAAAGACTTTCCAATAGAGACATGAAAGATAAATTAATAGTAGAAGAGCGCATGAAAGAATTTAGTAGAGATGTTTTGCATTGGATTAATTACGACTATGTAATAATTAATGATAACCTAGAAGAATGTTACTCTAAAATTAGCAGTTTAATTGATGCTGAAATTAACAATGGCTCAAAAGACTACGATAAAGATTTTATCAGAAAACATGTTGAAAAACTAACCTCTTAAGTCTTCATATTCTTTTACAAGTTTGAAATATGTTTCAGGTTCAAGGTTTTGAGGTCTAAGATTAAGATTAATACCAAATTTTTCTGCAACCTGTTTTCCATTAGTAAAAACTTGATTGAAGGGTTTTTTTAACATTTTTCTTCTTTGGCTGAAAAATATTCTAGTAATCTTTTCAAGGTTTTTAGGATCCTTTAATTCAAAAAAAATTTTCTTTGGAGTGAATAAAAGCAAAGAACTGTCTATCTTAGGTCTTGGTGAAAAACTTTGTGGTTTAATATCTATTATTTTTTTTACATTCAATTTCCAACTAGATAAAATGGACAGTCTGCCGTACTTAGAGTTATTAAATTCTGATATAATTCTATCAGCAACCTCTTTTTGGAACATTAATACTAGGCTTTCGAACCAAAAATTTGAACCAATATTTAGAATCCACTTGGATAAGATTTCAGTGGATATGTTGTATGGTAAATTACCAAAGACAGATAATTTTTGATCTGAGATTTTATCTTCTGATATTTTTAAAATATCATCATTAATAATTTCTATATCTGTATCAAACTTTTCTTTTAGTAATATGGCTAAATCATCATCTTTTTCCACAACATAGAGTTTCTTTGGTTTTTGCTTTAAAATATATGTGGTAAGATTTCCACTTCCTGGACCAATTTCCAAAACATACTTGTTCATAATATCAGTTATGGAAACAATTTTTTCAAGGACCTCTCTATCTATCAAGAAGTTTTGTCCAAGACTTTTTTTTGCTTTTATATACACTTATTTGTCCAAAAATTTTAAAGACTGGATTAAGCTTTTTGGATCAGATAAATTTTTACCTAGCATAAAATAATTTGGACCATGATCAGGAGAAATACGAATAAATGGTAATCCCAAAGTAATGTTGATTGCATCAAAACCAAACAAGGCTTTCATAGGAGAAAGCACTTGATCGTGGTACATGCCGATAATTACATCATACTTTTTCAATGCTTGCTTTGTAAAGATAGTGTCAGCTGGGAAAGGGCCATTTATTTTAGTATTTTTCAATCTCAATTTTTTAATAGCTGGAATTATTATTTTGTCTTCTTCAGAATTTTGAAAATTACTTTCACAATGAGGGTTTAAACCAGTAATAGCTATTTTAGGTTTTCTGTTAAAATTAATATCATAAAAATCGCTAATAAGCTTAACATGAGTGTATATCTTTTTTCTTGAAATATTTTTATGAACATTTTTAAGTGCTAGATGTGTTGTTATTGGACTTACAGATAACTTGTTATTAAATATAAGCATCGCTACCTCGTTACTTCTATTTGTTTTCTTTGCTAAATATTCGGTAATACCTAAAGTTTTACCTTTTAGAAAATGTTTTTTAGAGATTGGACCGTTAATAAATTTGGTAAGCTTATTTTGATGAATAATTTCTAAAGCGACATCAAATGATTTTTTTATATAATTATTAGATTTGTTGGAAATTTTTTCAAAACAATTATCAAATTTATAATCAATATTAACTAAATTGATTTGTTTATTATCTAATTTATTAAATTTAGAAAAGGTTTTACTAATAGTATTAATCTTAAAAAAAAAATTTAATTTTTTCATTTGCTTTTCTAGTAATTCCTTACAGCAAATAATTATTAATGGACTTTTATATTTATTTGACTTTAAACTTTTAAAAAAAATTTCCAAAAAAACACTATTCGGTTCACCTCCTACAATAATTATTGGCTTGTTATTCATCAAAGTTTAAATTTTTTTTAATTTTATTGTAATAGATTTTAGAATATTGATTTAACTGTCTGTTCCGTTCATAGTTTATTGCTTTTTTAAATTCAGTTTCTAAATCAATGTCAATTTTGGAACTTTTAATGTCAACCATTTTTATTAGCAATATACCAGTTGATAGAATTATTGGTTTTGAAATTTCACCAATTTGAAGATATTTAATGTTTTCTTTAATTTTAGTATTTAGTGAGTTTTCGCTAATCCAACCAATATCTCCACCTATCTTAGCAGATTGAGAGATACTGAAGATCGATGCGCTATTTTCAAAACCTATCTCAGCTATGCTTTTGATTATTTCATTATTTTTTTTTTGAAGATCTTCCTTATTTTTAATTTCAAAAATAATCTCGGATAATTTAAATTCCTTTTTTTGAATAATACTATTTTTAGAAATTTGATCTTTTATTTGATTATCATTGATTGTGATTTGTGATGCATATTTTTGAATAATTAATTCATTCCATAAAGCATCTATAGTTATTTTTTTTTTGACTTCCTCTAATTTTAAATCATAACCTTTTAAATACAGCTCAAACTCTTCCAATGATTTTAAATTTAGTCTTGAATAAGTATTTTCTAATAAAATATTTAAATATTCATCATTTATCTTAATTTCTTTAAAATTTTTTTTTATTTCAATCTTTTTTATTTTTTCTCTAACAGCAGATTCGTTTGAAATATTTAGTATTTTTTTTTTTTCTAATTTTTTTAAGCTATTATTAAGTGCCAATAAATACTTAAACTCATTTTTTATATCAACGGTTGTTATAATCTCATCTTGTATTCTATGAATTATTTTAGTTTCAATTGATAGTGTTTTATTAAAAATTAAACACAAAAAAAATATTAGCAAATAACTTTTCATCAATCTATTCTATTTTTGTTTAAAATCATTTTATCTGGAGAATAAGTGTAGAATGGAACTATTGTTATAGAAAAAAATAACTCTTCCTTAGGTATAATGTCTGCACTTTTATAGTAGTCTTTTCTATATTTTATATCTGCAACCAAACAGTCATTTTTATATTCATAAACTAAATCATAGTACTCTGTTAAATCAATTTCTCGATTTCTTCTTGTAGCAAATGATATAGAATTATATTCATTGAAATTGTATTTTGTAGTATTTTCAATAAAATTAGTATCTCCATAAAGGCCTGCATTTTCTACATAATTAAATGTGGTAGTAAGATTATTATACTCAAGTTCTAATTCTAAGGAATTATTTTCAAATCTACCTAAATCATTTGTTAATGAAAAATCATATTTAATGGAGACAACTTGATTAGGATTAAAGTTCATTTGTCCAAATACATTGGATCTTTTTTTATTCAGAGTACTGCTAGTTGGTATTTTTTTCTCATCATTAAATCTAAAAACTGAAGCAAGCTTAAAATCAAAATAATCTTTAATTTCATTAAATTCTTCTTGATCAAGAATATCATTATCTACTCTTTCCTTATTAAAAACCACACCTAGAGTAAGAGATTCACCTGTTTCGAATGTATTCCCTAGGCCCAGTCTGTCTAAGTGAAAAACGTTATCAGCATTCATTCCTCTTCCTTCTGTACTTTTGTTTTTCATATCATGGGGAGTTACTTTAAAAGATAACTTAGGTGTTAATCTATTAATAAAATTTTCAGTGCTTTTTATAAGTGGTAATGAGAGATTATAATTATAAGTACTGATTAATTCAGATTGAGGGCTACTTTTATAATCAATACTATTCTTTCCCAGTGCATTAATATTTCTTAATAAAAATTCGAAATTTTTTTCTACTCCATTTTGAAAATAGGTATCATATGTTGAAAATGATAAATCATTATTAACTGTAGTTGTAAGAACATTAGTTTTATTTAATGAATTATTTCCAGAAGAAGAAAAATCAAAAGTTCCATCAAAATTTTCTAAATCAAAAATTCTATTAAATCTATATGAAGGTAAAGTGTAATAATATCTATCTGAGTTAGGGCCACCATTTAATGTCTCAAACATTCCAATTGAGCTTATAAAGTTATAGTTTTCATGTTCAAGATCTAAATCAATTGTGGTATCTAGAGTGCCGTTATCTTTTCCAGTTGTAAGAGGAGATTTCATAAAATTAAATAGTTTTAGATAAGTGTCATTAGAACTTTTTTCAAAGTTAATTGTTAAATCACTATTCAAAAAATTTTCCATATTAAGATCAATTATTGAATTAGCAAAAAAATGAGTTCTATTATCAGCTTTTTCACCCTTTCTAGAACTATGACCTTTTGTAATACTTGCATCTATTAGACTTAAAGAGTTTTTGCTTTCTTGTCTGTACTCACCTTGTAGTACAGTTACACCACTATTAAATAGTCGTGGTTTTAGCGTTAAGTCTTTATCGTCAGAGATTACAAAAAAATATGGAAGATATATTGAATCCCCTAAAGTATCATGATCTCCAATTTCTGGCCTTATAAGACCTGATTGCCTTTTGACGGTCGGGTCGGGGTGGAAGAATTTAGGAAAATAAACAACAGGGAAGTCTAATATATTTAACCAGGCACTTTTATAGATAATTTGTTTTTTAATTTTATCATGTCGTACGTTAGCAGCACTCATTTTCCATGGAGGACATTTATCAGTTTTTTTACATGTTGTAAAAACTGCTTTATCTAAATATGTATTAAATTCATCTCCATATGCCGCAACACCACTAATTCTAGGGTCATTTTCTTCATTCTCATATAATTCTTTATGAAAAATAATATCAGCATCTTTTCCTAAAAATTCATTTTTTTTTAAATTAAAAAATCCTTTTTGAAAAAAGTGCTGATCAGATTTAGCACTCCCTGCACCTGTTATAATTTTGATTTTTTCTCCTTTAAGAATTTCCTCATTTGCTAAATACTGGAATTTTTCAAGTTCATAAATATTTAAATCATTATCAGTAATTATGGCATTTCTATTAGAGGATAAAATCATTTTATTTCTAAGTAGAACTAAATCATTGCCTTCTATATAGTATTTATCTTCAACGTTTATGTCTGTCTCACCTATTGTAGAAATTTTTTCTTTATTCATTAAATAGAGAATTTGATTTGTATAAACAGAAATATTTTTAATTTTGTCCTCTAATGTAACGTTCCCTTGAGCCTCCAGAAGAGAGGTTAATTTATTATACTTAAAATATTCATCAGAATTTATTTCAATATAATCACCTCTTAGAGCTCTACTTCTTCCTAGTGTAAAAATTTCTTCTTTATTTTTAAAATAAAAAATTTTATTGGCTTCAACTATAACATCAGCGATTTTATCTACTAATTTTACATTGCCTTCTGCCTCCAAGAGTGTGGTTAATTTATTATATTTAAAATTCTCAGCGGTAATTATTAGTTCATTATTTCTAGTAGTGACCGTACCACCCTTAATACCTTTTATTAGATTACCACTTTCGGTGATTTGTAACTCAGTAATATTAAAGTTAAATTCTTCAGCTATAGTATAATTAAAAAAAAATATGTTAAATATTAATGCTAAAAATATATTTATTAATTTATTTTTCATTAAGCTTTATTATAGAGATGAAATTTATTATTGTTAATATAATTAACGGCATTAAAATTGAAATTAATAAAGGAATTTTTCCATTTGAACCCAAAACATTAAAAAAATAGTTAATATAATAAATGATTACAGACAAGAAAATACCTAAGATTATTTTAAAGAATGAATTTTTTTGGTAACCAATATTAAACATAATTATTGCACCTAATATAGTTATTAAAGTTAGATAAATGGGGTAAGCAGTAAGTTTATATACATGTGAGTCGATATCAATTACAGAATAATTTAGTGATTTGTAGCTCTTTCTAAGTTTATATAATTCAATAACCGTTAGAGAGGAAAGATTCGAGAATAAACTATTTATTCTTTTAAGATCAAAATTTGATTGTAGTGCCATTTCATCCAAGATTGTTTGTTGATTATCCTTTAAAATTAGAGGATCAAAAATTTTCCACTGATTAGTAGAGATATCAACTTTTTTGCTTTGTATTATATTTATAATTTCAAAATTTTCGTTAAATTGAGTTATTAAAACATTCAGTAAAAATTCATTATCAACCTTGTTAGCGTTAATTATATTTACTTTTTTATCTATTTCATCTTTAATCCAGAGGCCATTTTCAGTAATCACAGCTAGATATTTATTAGTATCTGAATATTTATTCTTAATTAATAAATATGAATTCTTTAAAATTGCAGATGTATTATAAAAAAAAATAACAAAAATGAGACCAACAATAAAAGTATATAAGCTAATAATCTTAATTATCATAAAATTATTTAAGCCAGTATACTTAAAAATTTCTAATTCTTTTTTTTCAATAAGTGAAATAAAAAAAACCTGTGTTGATAATAAAAAAATAAAAGGAAGTATTTCAAATAAAATTGATGGAGAGTTTAAAAAAGATAAAAAAACAAGATAAAAAAAACTTATATCAATATTTTTAAAAAAATCTATTTGTTCTAAAATATTAGTTAACAAAATTACGATAAAAAAAATTGAAAAAACTTTAAAAAATGAAATATTAAATAAATTAATTAAAAATTTTATATAGATTTTCATTTTTTTTTAACTATTAATATTTTTAAAAATAATAAATATATTGTAAGCATAGATAAAATAGGCAGAATTAATAAAAATAAATTTTGTATCAAATTAATTGAAATAAATTTTGAAGAAGATTCAAGAAAAATAATAAATATAAATCCAAGTAAATAAATTTTAAATTTATAAGATTTAAAAGTAGGGTTACTCTTTGATTTTAATATAAATAAAAGAGAGATGGCTATAAGGAAGGTTGTATACAAAGGCTTTATTAGTCTTGAATATAACTCTTCATAATTATTTTTTAAGTTTTGAGTTGTACAGGTACTGATTTCACTTATTGCTTTATTAACAATAATTTTTTTGAAATTATTCATAGTTAGCAAACATTGAACTAATTCCACTGTAGGTGTTTCCTGTGTTTTTTGATAAATTATAGCTGTAGAGGTAAACCTCGAAATATTAAAATCTGTTTTATCAAATGTAAATTCATAAATTTTCCCATCAACATTATTAATTGTTTTACCATCATAAAGAACAAGTATTTTTTTATTTTCACGTATTTCAAAAATACCTGTCTTTGCAAATGTTGTTTGTGAATCTGTTAAGCTTATTTTATCATTTAAAAAAATATTTTTTAATTCTCCATTTATATTTTTTTTATCATAATAAATTGTTAAATCTTTTATTATATCCACAAACTTCCTTGGCTTTAACATACTTTCAAATAAATCTAGATTAGACGAACGTATAAAAGACCTTGCTTTGTCTTGTGTCATTGGAACAATTATAGCATTCAACAATAAACTTAAAAACATAAACAATAATGAAAACTTTATAAAAAAATTAATAAACTCAATTTTTCTTATTCCAAAATTCCAAAATATAATTAATTCATTTTTTTCTTCATATTTTAATAGTATGTATGAAAAGGATATAAAGATAGCAAAGGGATAAATTCTACTAAATATTTTTGGAAAACTAAGTAAAGTGTAGTTAAAGTAAACAAAAAAACCATGTCCATCTTCAACAACAAAATCTAAGTAATTTACCGCCTGTAAAACCCAAATAATTATACTGATAGTAAATATTGTTAATAAAAAAAACTTTATACTATCCAGAGCTAGTTTTTTATATACGATTTTTTTCATTGAAATATGATAATTTAACTCATATATACCATCCAACTCCCTTAGAGTGTATTTAAAATTTATGACCATTCAAATTAATTACAAAAATATAGGCTCAAAAAAAAATTTAACCAACCTTGTTCTATTTGTTGATGAAAATTTCAGTATTAATAGTTTAAAAAAACATCTTTCAAATTTAGAATTTTCTTACATATCTGATTTGTTAAAAAACAGTGACTTGAAAAAAGACTTACTTTTTTTTGAAATTAATTCAAAAAAAACAGTATTTTTAGTGTCTATTAAGAAAAATGTAAAAACATCAGATATAGAAAATCTGGGTGCTAAATTTCATAGTTATATTAATTATGATAAGAAAAAAGAATACTTTGTAAATTCAGATACAATTAATAATAAAATTAAAAATTTTGTTGGTTATTTTCTGCACGGACTGAAATTAAAATCATATGAATTTAATATTTATAAATCCAAAAAAGACAAAAGGATTGTTTCTATAAATGTTATAGGAAATAAGAATAAAATATCCACTCAAGATCATTTAAGATTTAAGGCTCTTGAGGAAGGAAGTTTTTTTGCAAGAGACCTTGTGTCTGAACCAGGAAACATCTTACACCCAGACGAATATGCAAAAAGAATAAATACACTTAAAAAATTCGGATTAAAAATTAATATATATGATGAAAAAAAATTAAAAAAACTTGGAATGAACGCTTTACTTGGTGTAGGACAAGGAAGTATTCGAGGATCATACCTTGTAACAATGGAATGGAATGGAGCAAAAAATAATTCTAATCCTTTAGCTTTTGTTGGAAAAGGAGTTTGTTTTGACACTGGTGGTTACTCATTAAAGCCAGCAAAGTTTATGGAGGATATGACTTATGATATGGCAGGCTCAGCTACCGTAGTAGGCTTAATGAAAAATTTAGCATTAAGAAAAGCAAAAATAAATGCTGTCGGTGTTGTAGGGCTTGTTGAGAATATGATTAGCGGAAATGCCCAAAGGCCTGGTGATATTGTTAAATCTTACAGTGGCAAAACAATAGAAATATTAAACACAGATGCTGAAGGTAGATTAGTTTTAGCAGACGCTCTAACTTTTACTGAGAAAAAATTCAAACCTAAATTTATGGTTGATTTGGCAACTTTAACAGGTGCTATTATAGTTTCATTGGGCTCTGAATATGCAGGCTTATTTTCGAACGATGATAAATTGTCAAAACAATTGTTAGAAGCGGGTGACAAGGTGGAAGAAAAATTGTGGAGAATGCCATTGCATAAAAACTTTGACAAACTGATAGATTCAAAAAATGCAGATATGCAAAATATTAATTATGTAGGTGGTGCAGGATCTACAACTGCAGCACAGTTTTTACAAAGATTTATTTTAAATAAAACACCTTGGGCCCACTTAGATATAGCTG
>Ga0307986_10003124_pt1 | contig 11630 bp, 13 predicted proteins | sample EllFjometageno82_FD_203170 | JGI IMG/M metagenome (GOLD analysis project Ga0307986, IMG submission 203170) | Marine microbial communities from Ellis Fjord, Antarctic Ocean - #82 | ecosystem: Environmental > Aquatic > Marine > Unclassified | place: Southern Ocean | collected 2014-10-09
GTTTAGTAAAAGCCACCACTTTAACAGATCTATTATAAAATTTTCAGCAATGATCGTCTACAGCGGTATGTTATTTTTTTTTTTAGTTGTTTTGCTCTATGACGTTAAAACAGTTTCAACTGCTTTTGCAGATATTTTTTCTTTAAGTAATGTCTTTGATAAAAATAACATTACCCCTTTAATAACTGTAGCAGGAACTATTTTTGCATACTTCTCTATTACAATCGTTAATTATGGTGATTTTAGTAGATATGTAAAAAATGAAAGTGAATTAAAGAAAGGCAACCTAAGCTTAATTCTGAATTTATTTATCTTTTCATTTTTCGCTGTTTTTATTGCCATTGGTTCTGATATTTTTTTAAATAAAAATCTAGAAAATATGGAAAGAATTTTAACAAATCCTACAGATATAATCGGTAAAATAGGAAATATTCAAATTACTTTAATAGTATTAATTTTTATCGTATTTGCTTCTGCTTCAACAAATTTAGTTGCTAATTACATACCGACACAAAATTCATTATTAAATTTTTTGCCAACAAAATTAAATATTAAAAGCACTGCAATAGTTATAAGTATCCTTGGTTTTATCATTGGTATTTTTTGGCTACCCTTATTAAGTCAAATAGGAATTTTAGCTTTTGTTGATACTTTTGGTTCATTTTTTGGGCCATTATTTGGAGTTATGGTTGTTGATTATTATCTAATCAAAGAAACTAACCTAAATAATAAAGATATTTTTTCACTAGAAGAAAACAGTTTGTATTTTTATTCAAATGGTTGGCATGCTAAGGCAATTTACTCTTTGTTTTTGGGTTTTGTTTTTGCCGCCTCAACTATTTGGAATGAAAGTCTAATGAATTTTCAATCTTATTCTTGGATTATAGGAGCTACAGTCTCTTCTTTGACCTATTATCTCTTAACCAATAAATAGTTTTATGCACAGATTTGATTTAAATAATAGAATAGCAATTATAACAGGTGGCGCACAAGGTTTTGGACTAGATATAGCTAAGAGGTTTTTAACATCAGGCGCTAAAGCTATTATCTGGGATATTGATGAAGATGAATTAAAAAAAGTTATCAAAGAAATAAATAATCCAAATCTTTCATATAATGTTGTTGATGTATCTAATTATAAAAATGTTAAAGAAACAATTCACGAAATAGAGAAGTCTTATAACATTGATATCCTGATTAATAATGCTGGCATTACTGGCTCAACATCTCCACTTTGGGATTATGAAGTAGATGAATGGAACAAAATAGTTCAAATAAATTTAATGGGAACCTTTAATTGCTGCAAATGTGTTGTTCCCAATATGATCAAAAACAATTATGGTAGAATTGTTAACGTTGCATCTGTTGCTGGAAAAGATGGAAATGCAAATGCAAGTGCATATAGCTCTGCTAAGGCAGGTGTAATTGGATTAACTAAATCATTAGGAAAAGAATTGGCTGACAAAAATATTGCAGTTAATGCAGTCACGCCAGCAGGTGCGAAAACAAGAATTTTAGACCAAATGTCAAAAGAGCATGTAGCTAGAATGCTATCAAAAGTTCCAAGAGGTAGATTTCTAGAGATAAAGGAATTTACTTCTCTAATTTGTTGGCTCTCATCAGAAGAAAACTCATTTTCTACAGCAGCTATATTTGATATTAGTGGTGGTAGATCTACCTATTAAGACTAATTTTAAAATCTTCTTTAATCTTTTTATTTTCTTTTGATATTACTGGTGCTAGCAAAATTATTGACCAATAAATCAAAAGTATAAATATAGAAATTGATTTCATTTATTATTAATAAAACTCAATATTGATCTTAGGTTGTTTAAATTTTGTTCAAATGTTGTTTTTTAGAAAATATTAGATATACAAGGAAATATGATTAAAAAATTTTTAGTAATATTATTTGTCTCATTTATATTTTCAAACACTGTAATTGCTAAGAAAGTTGCTGTTTTTGATTTTACAGAAGAGGAATTTAAAACATTAAAAGTTGGAAAAGAATATAGAGGTCAAACAACATGGTCTCTTGGTTCCAATCAAAATGGTAATTTTATTAAAGCTGAAGCTGAAGGTAAAGGTTCGGGACTAGGTAAAGAAGTTTTAATTGATTTATTAAAAACTCCTTTTATTAATATTACCTGGAAAGTTGAAAAAGACTTATCTGGCATAGTAGAAAATAGTAAAAAGGGACACGATTATGCTGCTAGAGTATTTGTTATAAAAAAAACTGGGTCTACAGCTTTATCAAATAGAGCAGTAAATTATGTATTTTCTAGCAATAATGAAGTAGGAAAAAATTGGCCTAGCCCTTATACAAAAAAGTCAATTGATTACGTATTATCTTCAACAAAAGACAACTTGAATGTCTGGGTGACTGTTAAAGCCAATGTTAAAGAGGATTTTATGAAGCTTCATGGAATAGAAGTTCTAAATATATCGGGTGTTGCCATAATGACAGATACAGATAATTCAAAATTAAAAGCAATATCATATTATCAAAATATTTATTTTTCTGCAAAATAAAGAAATTTTTAATATTTTTTTTGCTACCATATAACTATGCATGAAAATTTTTTTCATAAAGTTAAAGTTTATTATGAAGATACCGATGCTGGTGGCATTGTTTATTATGCAAATTATTTAAAGTTTCTTGAAAGAGCACGAACAGAGGCATTAGTTACACTGGGCTTTAATAATAAAAAAATTAAAGAAGATTTTAAATCTCTAATAATAGTTAAATCGTGTAATATTGAATATAAAAAAACTGCTCTTCTTGAAGACGAATTAAATATTAGATCTTTTGTTAAATCAATCACAAAAACATCTTTTTTTATGAACCAATTTATCTCAAGAGGAGAAGATGAAATAGTTGAAGCAAAAGTACATTTAGTTTTTGTTAACAACGAAGGTAAACCCATGAGAATACCTGGAACATTGTTTCAAGACTTTAAACCTTATTTTTGTGACAGTATTAAAGTTTAGAATATTTTTTAGCCATTCTAAGTAAGCTCATCATCTTTTGCGTGTTAATAACTTTTGTATTAACATTTCGGGGACTTGGATGATAACTAGGAATTAGAATTTTACCATCAGGAAGGTGATATTTTATACCATGTTTAAATATTAATTTTTCATTAATTATAAAATTTCTCTTATAAAACTTTATACAATTATCAAATGCAACTTTGCCTAACGTTATTATAACTTTTAAGTTTTTTAAATTTTGAATTTCATTATCGAAATAACCTGAACAGTTGGTAAGCTCATCAATTAAAGGTTTATCATTTGGTGGCACACATTTTAAGATATTAGTGATATAAGTGCTATTAAGTTTTAAACCATCTTTTTTAGAAGTGGAAGTAGGTAAACTTGAGATTCCAGCTGCATATAGACAATTAAACAGAAAGTTACCAGATTTATCACCTGTAAATGCTCTACCAGTTCTTGTTCCTCCATGAGCTGCCGGTGCAAGACCAATAATCATTAGCTTTGCTTTAATATCCCCAAATCCTGTTACTGGTTTACCCCAATAAACCTCTGATATATTTTTCTTTCTTTTAATCGCTGATATTCTTTTACTAAATTTTATTAATCTAGGACATTTTTTACATTTAATTATTGAATTATTTAGTTTTTTAAATTTAATGTTCATTAATGAAGTCAATTAAAATTATTATATTCTTACTTATATCCTTTAATATGTCGTTAATAGCTAATTCAAATGATGATCTACAAAATATATTAAGTGAGGGTGGAAAATTGATATTTATAAGACATGCATATGCTCCAGGTGGAGGTGATCCAGATAATTTTGACATATCTAATTGTGCTTCCCAGAGAAATTTGAATGCAGAGGGTATCGAACAAGCAAAGACTATTGGTAAAATTTTTTTAGAAAATCATATGGGGAGCAATATGGTTCTGTCTAGTGAATGGTGCAGATGTAAACAAACTGCAAAATATGCATTTAAAAATTACAAAACTAAGAGTTTTTTAAATTCATTTTTTAGTCAAAAATTTTATCATAAAAAAAATAATCAAATCAATGAATTAAAAGAATATATAAAAAAGTGGAACGGCAAAGGCAATTTAATTCTTGTAACACATTATGTTGTGATTTCTGAAGTTTTAAATCTATCTGTTTCATCAGGTGAAATTATCGTAGTAGATAAAGATCTCAATGTTCTTGTTAGACAAAAAACATCTAAAAATTAAAACTATATTTTATTATAAAAAAATATAGAATAAATTAATGTCATCAAAAAAAGCAATGAAGTTAGCCCAAAAGCAAGCTTATGCCAAACATCGAAGCAATATTACAAATAGTAAATTTGGAGCAAAAAAATTAGATTTTCTTAATAAGACCAATAAGATCAATGTTATAAATAAAAAATCTTAACTTTCAGTTTCAAAAAGTTCCACCTTACCACAAGTTGATACTTTTGAAATAGCCTCTTCACCATTAATTACTGTTTTAATGTTAATCGTAGGGCTATTTTTTTCAAAAACTAGTTGAGTATAAAATTGAGGGTAACCAACTTTATCTGTAAAGATTAGGTTTTTATCCACATACATAAATCTTTCTAAAGTGTTCTCTTTCTTTATACTTAAATCTGTTATTTTATGTTTTTTATATGTTTTGTTATCATAAACATAGTTTCTAATCATTAATGATTTTTCAAAATCTAAAATATATTCATTTTTAATAAAACCATCATTTAAATTCTTACATCCTGTTAAAAGCATTATTTCTGAAAAGACTATTGTTTGAAAAGTAATGAAAATTATTGAAAAAAATAAAAAAGTATTTTTAAAATCAGTTTTTTTCATGTTTATCAGAATAAAATAGTGTGATTAAAAAAATAATTGTCCATATAAATACTGAAATAGTTTTTACAAACGATGTCTCTGCACCCCAAACATCTAAAAAAAAGGCACCAAAAATAAGTCCAAACATGTAAATTAATATAGCTATTGTAGATTTATTCATTATTTAAATTTTTTTTAAAAAGAGAAATACCATTTTTTGTTTTATATTTATATGAATCCTTAAAACTTTCTAATTGCCAACCAGTTAGTCTTTTTTTAATATTAATTAAATTATCATTTTTCCATTGATCAGGCGTATCTTCTAATTGCCATAATCTCTTTTCATCATTGGTTCTTCCACATCCATAGCAGTAACCAGTTTGAGGGTCTGTTTTGCATATACTTATACATGGTGTGGTAATCATTTTTTTTAAATTAATAGTAAATATAAATGATTACTAATATATTTTATAATTATTGTCATTGGACAAATGATATCAATAATATATAAATCCCCAAGAATTGTGGGCGAATGGCGGAATTGGTAGACGCGCTGGTCTTAGGAACCAGTATTGAAAGATGTGAAGGTTCGAGTCCTTTTTCGCCTACCAGGAAACTATAAAATTATGAAAGTAACAATAGAAAATAAAAAAGGTCTAAATAAAGATATTAAAGTTTTCATAGATAAAAAAACTATGAATACATATATGGAAAAAAAGTATGAAGAAATTAAAGGTACAGTTAATCTAAAAGGCTTCAGACCAGGTAAGGTACCTAAGGAAATTTTAAAAAGACAGTTTGGACAAGCAATTTTTAGTGAGGTTCTTGATAAAGTACTTAAAGATACATCTGTTAAAGCATTAGAAGATAATAAAATTAAACCTGCAGGGCAGCCAAAACTTGATCTAAAAATTTATGGTGAGGATAAAGATTTAGAGTATATAATGTCAGTAACTGAGCTACCTAAAGTTGAACTTAAGCCAGTTGAAAATATTAAATTTAATCAATATTCAGTTAAAATTGAAGCTAAAGAAACTGATAATAGAATAAAAGAAATTGCAAAAAGTCAAAACAATTTTAAAGATGTGCCAGATGACGTTAAGGCAGTAGAGAGCGACTTGATTGTTTTTGACTACAAAGCAACCATTGAAGAAAAAAATTTTACAGGAGGTGAAGGTAAAAATACTCAATTAATTCTTGGAAAAGATCTTTTTATTAAAGGATTTGATAAGCAATTAATTGGTGCAAAAAAAAATGATGAAAAAATAGTAGAAGCTGTTTTACCAGAAAATTATCCACAAAAAGAATTTGCTAATAAAAAAGCAAAATTTATATGTAAAATTTTAAATGTCAAAAAATCTGAAGATGTAAAGATTGATGATGATTTTGCAAAAAATTTGGGTGCAAAAGACCTTGTAGAATTAAAATCTCTCGTATCCAAGCAAATTAATGATGAGTACAAAAATTCACTAGATAAATTATCAAAAACACAAATTTTAAAAGCAATAGAAAATTTTAAGGTAGAAGAAATTCCTGAAAACCTTGTAGAGGAAGAGGTAAAATTACTTTCTCAGGGCATGACAGATGAAGATGTTAAGAAAAGTAAAAAAAATTTTGAAGAAGTTGCAAAAAAAAGAATTAAAGTTGGATTAATTTTAAATGAGTTCGGAGAGCAAAATAAAATAAAAGTTACCGAGCAAGAAGTTCAAGCTGAAGTACAAAAACAGCTTAGAACTATGCCTGGTCAAGAGAAAATGGTGATGGAATTTTATCAAAAAAACCCACAAGCTCTTTCAAGTCTAAAGGGTACTGTTTATGAAGAAAAAATTATTGACTTAATAAAAACAATGGCAAAACCAAATAAAAAAGAATTAACTAAAGAAGAAGCTGAAAAAATTTTAAAAGAACATCAAAAGCAAAATCATAATCATCAGCATGATCATGAACATGATCATTCTAAAGAAAAAAAAATTAACAGTAAAAAGGACATTGTTAAACCCCAAAAAGCTAAATCAGTAGCAACTAAAGCAAAAAAAGCTAAACCAATTGCTACTAAAATAAAAAAAGTTAGCAAAAAGTAATCACTAGTTATATAAGTTAAGAGAATCAACTTATGACAACAAATTTTTCTGATCAAATGAATACTTTAGTTCCTATGGTAGTTGAACAGACCACTAAGGGTGAGAGAGCGTATGATATTTATTCAAGACTTCTTAAGGAAAGAATTATTTTCTTGGTTGGTCCTATTAATGACAATGTTGCCTCATTAGTTACGGCACAACTTTTGTTCTTAGAGTCAGAGGATCCAAAAAAAGATATCAATCTTTATATAAATAGCCCTGGTGGACTTGTTACTGCAGGATTAGGTATTTACGATACTATGCAGTATGTTAAACCTGATATTTCTACACTTTGTATAGGTCAAGCTGCATCCATGGGTTCATTTTTGTTAGCAGCTGGAAAAAATGGAAAAAGATTTTCACTACCAAATTCTAGAATAATGGTTCACCAGCCTTCAGCTGGTTTTCAAGGTCAAGCAACTGATATAGAAATTCATGCTAATGAAGTTCTTGCTTTAAAGAAAAGACTTAATGAAATCTATTCAAAACATACAGGAAAACCTGTCGATGATATAAAAAAAGCTCTTGAGAGAGATAATTTTATGTCACCTGATGTTGCTAAAGAATTTGGTTTAGTTGACGAAGTAGTAGAAAAGAGATCTTAACCCACAATATCTAGTTGATTAAAAAGCTATACTTGATTAGTAGGACTTTTCTATATTAGAGTAGTCAAACTGATTCGTTTATAAATTATGACAACAAATAACAAAAATATTCTTTACTGTTCTTTTTGCGGAAAGAGTCAACACGAGGTAAGAAAATTAATTGCTGGTCCTACAGTTTTCATTTGTGATGAATGTGTAGAATTATGTATGGATATTATCAAGGAAGAAAATAAAGACACTTTTGTTAAACATCAAGATGGACTTCCACCACCAAAAGAAATTTGTGCTGTACTAGATGATTATGTTATTGGTCAAGTACATGCTAAAAAAGTTTTATCTGTAGCAGTTCATAATCATTATAAAAGATTAAACTACGAAAGCAAAACAAGTAAAACCGTAGAGCTATCCAAATCTAATATTCTTTTAGTTGGACCAACTGGTTGTGGTAAAACGCTATTAGCCCAAACATTAGCAAGAATTCTTGATGTACCATTCACTATGGCGGATGCAACCACATTAACAGAAGCAGGTTATGTTGGTGAAGATGTTGAAAATATTATTTTAAAACTATTACAAGCCGCAGATTACAATGTAGAAAAAGCTCAGCGTGGAATTGTTTATATTGATGAGGTTGATAAGATTAGTAGAAAATCAGAAAATCCATCTATTACGAGAGATGTTTCTGGTGAAGGTGTACAACAAGCTTTATTAAAAATTATGGAAGGAACAGTTGCAAGTGTTCCACCTCAAGGTGGTAGAAAACATCCACAACAAGAGTTTTTACAAGTTGATACAACAAATATTCTATTTATTTGTGGAGGAGCTTTTGCTGGACTAGATAAAATAATATCTCAGAGAGACAAAGGTACATCAATTGGTTTTGGTGCTAATGTAAAAAAAACTGAAGACAAAAAAACTGGTGAATGGATGAAAAGCCTAGAACCTGAGGATTTACTAAGATATGGCTTGATCCCTGAGTTTATTGGGAGACTTCCTATGATAGCAACACTAGAAGATTTAGATGAAAAATCTTTAGTTAAAATATTACAAGAGCCCAAAAATTCATTAATTAAACAATATCAAGAATTATTTAAATTAGATGGAGCGAAATTGCTCTTTAAGGAAAATGCAATTAAAGAGATTGCACAAAAAGCGATAAAGAAAAAAACTGGAGCAAGAGGGCTGCGATCTATTTTAGAAAATATTTTATTAAAAACGATGTATGACTTACCTAGTCAAGATAATGTGGATGAAGTTATTGTTGATGGTAGTGCGGCCAAAGGTCTAACCCAACCCATTGTTGTTCATTCAAAAAATAACGCTAAAACTAAGACAGATAAAACTTCTGCCGCATAGTTTTAACGTTAATAACTAACAAATAGCTATTGCAATATCATATATAATATCCATATTTAGATCATGGATGTTAAAATAGAACGGCCTTTATTGCCCCTAAGAGATATAGTTGTGTTCCCAAATATGGTTATTCCACTATTTGTTGGAAGAGATAAATCAATCTCTGCATTAAATGAGGTAATGAAAAAAGATAAAAAGATTGTTCTTGTTACACAAAAAAATTCTGAAATTGATGACCCCAAAAAAAATGATGTTTTTACTTACGGTTGTGAAGGTAATATTCTTCAATTATTAAAATTACCAGATGGAACAGTAAAAGTATTAGTAGAAGGAAGCAAGAGAGTTAAAATCTTAGATTTTAAAGATAATGATAAATTTATCATCTGTGAGTATGCACATCAACACGATGAAGCTGCAAAAGATGAAGATTTAATCCCACTTGCAATGACAGCAGTTAGAAGATTAGAAAAACTTACATCAGTTAATAAAAAATTATCAAGTGAAACAATAAATAATATCAAAAAGTTGACTGATGCGTCACATATAGCCGATAACATTGCCTCTCATTTAACTGCAACAATTTCAGAAAAGCAGCAGATATTTGAAACTATTGATGTGAAGAAAAGACTCAACTCTATAATTAAGAATATGGAAAATGAAACTAGCATTATTGGTGTTGAAAAAAGAATTAGAGGTCGCGTTAAAACACAAATGGAAAAAACTCAGAGAGAATATTATTTAAATGAACAGCTCAAGGCTATACAAAAAGAATTAGGTGAGATTGAAGAAGGTAAAGATGAGACCTCAAGTCTGAATAAGTCTATTTTAAAATCAAAAATGCCAAAAGATGTAGAAAAAAAATGTATGTCTGAGCTTAAAAAATTAAAAAATATGAGTCCAATGTCAGCAGAAGCAACAGTTATCAGAAACTATTTAGATTGGATGATTGATCTTCCGTGGTTTAAAAAGAGTGAAGTTGCTATTGACCTTAAAAAAGCATTAGAAGTGCTAGATACGGATCATTTTGGTTTAGATAAAATTAAAGAAAGAATAATTGAATTTTTGGCTGTTCAAAAAAGAATGGAGAAAATCAAAGGGCCTATACTATGTTTGGTTGGACCCCCTGGAGTTGGTAAAACTTCATTAGGTAAATCAATTGCAAGAGCTACAAATAGAGAATTCGTCAGAGTTTCAGTAGGTGGTATGCGCGATGAAGCTGAAATTAGAGGTCACAGGAGAACCTATATTGGTTCTTTGCCAGGAAAAATTATTCAAATGATGAAGAAAGCAGGAACGAAAAACCCTTTAATTCTCCTTGATGAAATTGACAAAATTGGAAATGACTATAGGGGAGATCCTTCTTCAGCTTTACTTGAAGCGCTGGATCCAGAACAAAATGCTACTTTTAATGATCACTATCTTGAAGTTGATTATGATTTGTCAGATGTAATGTTTGTAACAACAGCTAACACTTTAAATATTTTACCCCCTTTATTGGATAGGATGGAGGTTATTAGACTTGCTGGTTACACAGAAGATGAAAAAATAAATATTGCAAACAAATATCTTTTACCAAAACAAATTAAAGACAATGGTGTTAGAGAAAAAGAAATGACTCTATCTAAAGATATTATTAAAGAAATTATTAGAAGCTATACAAAAGAATCTGGTGTTAGAAATTTAGAAAGAGAGATTTCAAAAGTAGCCAGAAAAGTTGTTAAAAAAGTAGTATCTGGTGAAGAAAAAGAAGTTAATATTGATTTAAAAAATCTGCACGATTATCTGGGTATTCAAAAATTTAAGTTTGGTGAATTAGAAAGTGAAGATAAAATTGGTGTTGTTACTGGTTTAGCATGGACTGAATATGGAGGAGAAATTCTTAAGATAGAAACTGTTATTATGCCTGGTAAGGGTAGAATGCAAATCACAGGTAAACTAGGTGATGTAATGCAAGAATCTATTAAAGCTGCAAAATCATTTATCAGATCTAAAAGTTTGGAGTACGGAATTATTCCACCTTTATTTGAAAAAAAAGATTTTCATATACATGTACCAGAAGGTGCTACACCAAAAGATGGGCCATCTGCTGGTATCGGAATGGTAACGTCTATAGTGTCTGCTATAACAAACATTCCTGTAAGAAGAGATGTTGCTATGACTGGTGAGGTTACTTTAACAGGACAAGTTTTACCAATCGGTGGCTTAAAAGAAAAATTGTTAGCAGCTCATAGAGCTGGAATTAAACAGGTTATTATACCCAAAGAGAATGAAAAAGATTTAGCTGATATGCCAAAAAAAATAACTGACGATATTAAAATAACACCAGTTGAACATGCTGATGAAGTATTAAAAATAGCCTTAACAAAAGAGCTAAAAAGAGTTGAGTGGGTTGAGGTTGATAAAATTTCTAAATCCAATGATGAATCTCAAGCTAGCATCCAATAATTACCAATTTACACTGTAATTTAAAAAAAATTATTATAAGAAAAATTAATATTTATGGTTAATTTTTCAAATGTTCAAAACTTAAATGTAAAAATTTCCTCTTCCAAAACTAAGTATGTAATGGGTATGGAGTTTGTTGACTTCTGTACTCAATACTGCGTCTTTTTAAGTTTGCATTATTAAATTAGTTGTTATAAATAACGGGTAATTTGGTTTTGGGCGGTTAGCTCAGTTGGTAGAGCATCTCGTTTACACCGAGGGGGTCAAAGGTTCGAGTCCTTTACTG
>Ga0307986_10003126_pt1 | contig 11627 bp, 11 predicted proteins | sample EllFjometageno82_FD_203170 | JGI IMG/M metagenome (GOLD analysis project Ga0307986, IMG submission 203170) | Marine microbial communities from Ellis Fjord, Antarctic Ocean - #82 | ecosystem: Environmental > Aquatic > Marine > Unclassified | place: Southern Ocean | collected 2014-10-09
AGTAAGTAATGAAACTACTGATAATATATTACTTGTAACTCCATATGTATACTTATTCCAAGTTTGTTGTACTGTTTGATAAATTACTTCAACAGTACCTGCATTTTCTAAAGATAAATACTCTACTGTTCTACCGTTAGCCAGTAAAAACGTAACATCTCTAGTGTACGATGTATCTATCGGTGTTATAATTTGAATTAAATTAGCATTGCTATTCCCTCTATTTACGTTAGGGTTCTTAACAACGCTCTCTCCTATGACGGTTACATCATTGAAAATATCATTTCCAAGATTATCAACTATCATTGTGATTGTATTTACTACACTCATATTTCAATCTCCTTTTATTTTTTAAGTCTTTAATACTTATAATTTACACCAAAACGTTTATTATTAAAATCAAATGTTATTGTATCTAATAATGTTCCATCTTGGTTTACTGCTAATAATATTTTGTCGTTTTCATCTGATATACACCAAGCACTATCCGTAGATAACGCATTTGATATTGTTATTTTGTTATTAATTACATCAATCGTTGGTATTGTAGTACCTGAACTAAAGTAACCTGTTGGTACATCGAAGTTATGTGACTGATTAAACTTAAATCCGTTATTATATCTATAAATCTTCAAAGTTGTAGGTGGGTTTTCACTAACTAATCTATTTCTTAATGACAACCATCTTCCTATAATAATATCTCTAGGTCGTTTAGCAATAATTTGTTGTTGTATTGTTCCACCTAATACTTCTCTATTATCTTTCTTAACAATTAATTTATCTGTGTTAACCATTAAAGTTTTATTTATGTATGTTGTACTTGTTTCTGGAACTAACTCTGCTCTAGTTATTTGATTGGCAGGTGTTGAACCACCAAACGTATCGTACATATGTATTTCAATATCTTCACTCTTACCATCATCTGTTGCGTAAGGTATAAACCTTTTTGCTGTTTGGGTTATTCCAGAAGCGGGTACAAAATCTTCTTTAGTAAACCCAGCCGTTTTATTATCAGGAAGTTCCCAAGTGAATATTAATGAGTTACCTCCACCATTACTTGACATAGGAAGGATAACTGTAACTGGTATGTCCGTACCATTCATCATTCCACCTCTAACGGGTTCTAATGTACTACTCGCTTTAAATGTGTCTAAGAATGTTTCTCGTCCATCAGTTGTAAAGAATTTAGAGTCCGAACTACCATTGCCACTAGCAACTACATCTATTTCTACATACTCTTTATATACAAGTTTTCTATCAACTGTATTCTTTTCACTTATATCCCATTGACGTATCTCAGAGTTCACACCAATAAATGATGAAACTTTGTTAAAATCTTTAGTTAATCCGTAATTAATTCTAACGTAATCCTTAAAGAATATACTTTCTTTAGTTGTAATTATATAGTATTCATCAGTATAATCTCCTATATTATATACGATTGAAGAATTATAACTTAATGCTCTATGTTTTAATTCTAAATCACTGTTACCTATTCTATTAATTTTACCTTGTAGGTTATTAGTGAAATTTTCTAAGTTAATAACTCTTGCTTGTTGATTTGCTAACATAACAGAGTTTTTATTAACATCACTTAGATTGTTTCTATCAATATTAATTCTAGTTGCTTTAGGAATAGGAATGTAATGTGTCTTATACATAAACTGATCCTTATTATCATTAAACGTGAATGTTAATGCACCTATATCGGTACCACTTGGTATTGAACCATCCGCTATACCTTGATTATATATACTAACTTCTAATACATTATAAACCGCTGTAAACAAATCTTGGAACCCATATTCAATTCCTAATGTTATATTCTTTTGTTTATAATTATAAAATAGTGTTGTGCTTTTATATTTAATAGAAGCGTCTCCACCATCGTATTCTAGTAAATCATATTCTTTCTTTTCTACTATTCTATCAATTATATCTATTTCAGTATAACCATTATAATAAGTTGTGCCTACACCTGTAAGTGTCACTGTAATATCAGTAAGACATACAACTTTTTCAACGTTATAAATAGGTTTAGGAGTAGTTATATAACTACCACCAAAATCTTTTTGTAAGAAAGTATCTTTTCTATAAGTTATATATCCATTACCACTTGGGTATATTTCTACTATCTCACTTGGTAAAGCGTCATTAACTAAGTTTAAACTTTCACTTTCTATTTGAGTTGCATATAAACTTATATCTTGATTTGTTGCTTCACTTAATATGTTATCTCCATCTACATCTATTATCGCTTTTAATTCACTTACGAAGTCTATCGCTAACTCATAATCTCCATTAGTTTTTCTAACTAATCTAGGTATTCCATCAACGTAATCGCATACTTGTTTTAACGCTTCTCTAAGAGTCAAGTTATTAAAAGTGAACTCAGGTGCGTCGATGCTTTTTAAGTAGGTATCTAAAGCCCCAGTAGGCATTACAAACAATCTTGTAGTTAGTAGGTTAAGTGAAGTTTCTAACGGTGTGGTAAGCCTTAAAGTATCTATTACATCAAATAACGAATAGTCTATTGTACCATCAGTTGGTTGAGTAAATGTCTTAGCAGATACAGTAAATAATTCAAGTATCTTAGTGTGTTCAGTTAATGTTAACGTATGCTCATATAACTTAGGTCGTTTGCTAATTAACGTTACACTATCTCCTGCAATTCTCATTGAGAAGATTAAACTTGTATCTTCATATACTTCAATCGTATCAAACATAGTATAAGGATTACTTGTAGTTAAACCTCTTACAACTATGCTACCAGTATCTAATGTATCATCTAATAACTCCGTAAAACTAAAGCCAGTAGGTATCTTATCACTTATATTGGTAGTAGTGATTACATCTAAGTTTGATTTTGAAACTAAATTTACTATGTAACTCATACATAATCACCTCTATATCTTCTTCCACTATTAGCGTTATTACCACTTAAACTTCTATAATATTCTGCTTCTCTATTTTTCTTTTGAACCATTACTCCATATGATATACCACGATAAGCCATATCACCTATTGCATATGTTGCACCAACAACAGGATTTATAGCAAGTCCTATCCCATACTTAGCGAAAGTCATACCAGTATTTATTTGTCTTTGTAATCTTTTGTTACCAGTAAAAGCACCTGCTAATTCATTGAATTGTTGTGACTTATTAAAAATTAATCCTACTGAGAATAGCCTTGATAAGTTATAAGAAGATACGTCTTCTCCACCACTACTCATAGGTTTATTAAAACTGTTAAGAGTTGATTTAGTTTTAACTAAGTTGCCACCACCAAATGCACCTCTACGGTTTCCACCTTGTACTGATATATTTATGTTATAATCTCTGGCCATTGTAAATCACTTCCTAACTTATTGCGTCATCTTTTTGTTTGTATGTTAATGTTATAGTTGATAATTCATTAATATTTCCACTTGCTCCACCGCTATCAATAATTACATCATATGTAACTTTATGAAATGGGTATTGAACTACTAATCTATATACTTTGTTTTGTTCTTCTACATTGCCTGTAACTTGTTTTAATAATTGAGTAATTTGTTTACTTGGAGTATAAAAGAATGATTGTGTCATATCTTTAGCGTTTGATTGTGCCACTGATTTAGCGAAGTAATCATTTATATATTGTGCACCATCTTGTTCAGTACCATATGTATGTTGTCTATCAACTGGATATATTTGATTACCATCTAAGAAGTATTCAAATGAATTACCGTATACTATGTCATTAGATACTAATGCTCCTATACTTAATCCAAACGATTGATAAGGTGCTCCATCTTTACCAAAGTCAATCTCACTGATTGGGACTAATGTTTCAAATGAGAATACTGCGTTACCATCATCTCCCCATAAGATACAATCATCAATACTTTCATCAGTTAATGCTATTGATCCGTTATTAGTTAATACATATCTACTATCAAAGTCATTGAATAATATCTCTGCACTATTAAGGTTGCTTATGTCCGCTGACGTGATTGTTTCGTTGCCTATATGTAATTCATACACTATACCTTCGAAGTTCTGTGTAGGGCTTATAAACCCACTTGTAGGTGATGTTTGAATAACTGCACCATCATATGTATCAACGTTTCCATCAACACTTAAAGTCCATCTACCTATTACACCACTAATCACTTGATAGTAAGCGTATATTTCATTTAATCCTAATGTGAATGGAACTGATAATACATTACCATTTATATCTAATTCTATAACTACACCTTGTTTCTTCAAAGTAATATCAAATGAACCACCTTGAGATAACAATATAGTTTCTGTATCATTATTTTTAATATCAGCCTTTAAGTATATTGTGTTCCACTCAAACCCTGAACCATATTGAAAGTTTGCTACACTATCTGTTCCACCAAAGTATAACCCTACATTTCCTAGTGGGTAGTATTTTGCTAGTAAGTCTTTCCTCATATTTTCTATTGATGCTAAAGTATTATAATAATCTACACTCTTAAACTCTGTTTGTCTATCATATGGTAGTGAGTCGTAATCACCTACGAATATGTCAAATTCCAAAGCAATAGCATTTTCAGTAACACTAGTGTTTGGAATATTTATATAATTACCTACTATCTCAACAATATTTGTAGGTACTATTCGTTTAGTGGTTACAGTTACTCCATCATCTTCATTAAAGTCTTGAGTATATTTAGTTTTGTCACTATTATACAATGAAACATCAAATAACGTTTCAGTTGCATTACCGTTTAACTTCTCACTAAATAAATCCCTTAATGCTTTATAACTGTTAATCATAATGGTTTACCTCCATTTTACATTTCCTATTTTATTTTGACTTTCAAAATTACTTAATTTATTTCTATTTTGTCTATCTACATTATCTTCACTTGATGCCAATGCTCTTCTTAATCTTTGTCCAGCCCATTTACTAGTTGGTTTACCAGCATAATAATCTCTCAAGTATCGTGCTAATACTAAACTAGTTCTTGATATAAACTTCTTAGGTTTTCTACCTTTTACAGTAGCCCCACTTAATGTACCATCTTCTAATATTTCAACGTAATAAGCATTACTAGTATCATAAGTAATACTCCAACTATCACTCTTAACTTTCCTTAAATGCACTGCATTATGTCGTAAGTTACCTGTGTCAATCGGAGTAAAACTCTTTGCCATTCCTAATGTCCTATATTTTACAATAGGTGGGACTAACATTATTTCTCACCTAATACTAATACGAATTGTTTATTATCTCTCATATGAGAAAATTGTAAGTTGTTAATACTATTAGTTGTTGTTTCATCAATGAAATAAGAAACCACTGTATAAGTTTGTCCATCTTTAGTCTTAAAGTTATCTCTCACCTTATATGGTAAGTTATCCGTAACCTTAATAGTAAATACTCTTTTACCTATTGGTCTACCTTGACTATCTTGAACCATATGTTCGGCTTTACCGCCACTTGAAACACCTTGAGTACCTTCATCGTTTTGCTTATATCTAATTAATATTGGGTCTTTATAGTATGTTCCATTAACTCTCTTCTCATCATACTCATAGTAGAAACCAGTATAGAACATTCCTACTTGTGGTATAAACTGATTAAGTTTCATTAGTAAGATCCATCGTCCTCATAATGAGTATTAATCATATAACCCGAGTACATCAATCCAATACGATATAAGATACTTTGTGTTTGAGGTGCTATACCTATTTCACCTCTAATTGAATTAATATGTATTGCTTTACCTTTTTCTATGTTAACACCGTGCATATCTTTAAGTAAGTTTCCACCACTTCGTAGACCATACCTTGCGTGTGTCATCAGCGCTTTTTTAAAGTCTGTTCTAATCTTTACACCCTTAGCAATATAAAAACGCTTGAGGTCAATAGAATTGATGTTAGAGATAGAATAAATATACTCATATACATCATCACTAATCTCAAACATAAATGCTTCTCCTTCTTCAGGACTATCAGTATAACTTGATAATTTTAATCCACTCCATCGTTCAAACCCATCAATGGTTAATACGTATTGACGTCTATCAATATCATATTTCATCTCTGCATCATTATATGGTAGGATTGTTGTATCTATATTTGTTATATAAGACATTAAATCACTCCTTTAATTTTAAGTTAATAAGTCTATGCTACCTCCCCCTCTGGGAGGGGTTGAGGGAGAAGTAGTTACACTCATTAAAGAATAAATGTTGTTACTTTATTAAGGTCTAGAACCTTCTGCAATAACACTTAATGTTCCAGTACCTACTGATGCAAATGCAGTTTTAACTAACAATGCACAAGATTTGAACCAGTTGTCGTGTCCCCATCTATATAATGGGTACAGTCTAACACCTTGACCTAATGGTGATTGTCCAACTACAACTGAATTAGTGAACGCTAACGCTCTACCAGTTCCTTCGTATGCTGATATAATACCATAAACATCAACTAATGCTCCTGCTGATAATCCTAAATATTTTTCTGATAAAGTCCAAATAGCACCAGTAGTTTTAAATACATCAGTACCATTGATTTCACCTTGATAACCATCTACTTTGTTATTAGGAATAGAGATAGGGTCTACTTGTCCAACTTTCAACATATCTTGACCTTTCCAGTTTCCAATATCAAATACTGCTCCGCCAGACTTTTTAAGGTTAGTAATAACCGATGGTCTAACTTGTAAACTTCTACCATAAGCATCGAATGTATCTTGCTCATTTGCAGAGTCACCTTCATCTAATAGTTCAGATAAATCAAAGATTGCATCTAATACACTATCAGTTCCTAATGTAACAGCAACAACTCTATTATTATTTGGAGTCCCACCACTATATTGGAAGTTTAATTCTGTTGCTAACATCTCTGCTAATGTACTAGCATTAACATTTTTAGAGATTGCTTGATGTAATAATGTTGATGTGTTATTTAACATATCAAGAGGGATCATATCCATCATTGATTGAGGTACATCAATCGGAGTATTATAGATATGTCTAATTCTCATACCATAATGTGCCGATACAGGTTGTTCAATAGTTTGAGTAGAGAAATGTTTACCATCTGTTGCTTCTCCTAATGTTCTTGCTTTTTGAGTTAATGCTACTTGTCTGATAATTCTAATTTCATCTGTCATAACATCTTGTGAGAACTTCTCTGTAATACCTTTACCGTGTTTAAGTTGTAATTCCTGTACTACATTGTTCATAATGACTGGTGCTAATTTTCTGGCTGTTGCGAAATTGTCAATAATCGGTACGCCATAATTACTTGTTGACATCTAATCAATCCTTTCAATTTAGAACGTTACTATGTTTGACCTTGTGTTAAGTTGTTAAATAAACTATCAAAATCATTATCGTCTTTACCTTCACCTTGTTTGGCTTTTGCACCAAATTCTTTTAGTTTCGGTAGTTTTTCTTTAAATTCATTTAATTCTTTAACTACTGTTGCAAAATCTTCCATACTAACATATTTTTTTTCTTCTACTTTTACTTCTTCTTTTACTGTTTCCTTTACTGGTACTTCAACTTTTTTAGGTTCGTCCTTTTTAGGTTCTTCCTCTGGTTTGAAATACTCTGCAAATTCACTTTTTTCTTCATCTGTATAACTCTCGTATAATTTAATTCCTTTTAAAACTTTTTTCATATTAATTCCTCCGACGGATTTTCTTTATTTTATTATCATAGTTTTAATATTGTGGCTGTATCTGCGACATACTGTCATTAACAGTATCGGCAGAGCCCTCTAACATCAAACAATGTTTAATAATTATTTTTTTCTACTAAATAATCCTTTTTTCTTTTCAGGTTTCTTGATATGAGAGATGTCGTTATTGTTACTTTGTTCCTCTTTCTCTTCAGTATCATTTTCACCATCTTGTATGTTATCTTGTTCGGTTTGTTGACGTTCATCTATACGTTTAAGTATATTTTCTTTCATAACATCAAGTTGTTTATTGTTTTTATCAGCATAAACCATTTCTAACATAGTATCTAAATCAATAGCATCATTTTGCCATAAAGTAGTTACTACTGTTACAACGTTATTTATATTAGTTAATTGTGCTTTATTAAATTTAACTGTTATTTGTTCCTCTTTAAAGTTATAGAAATCTAATACAGTATCTAACATATCATCTAAAGCGTTTTTAAGTAACCTTTGCTTACCTTCTACGAATAATGTAGTAGTATGTTCGTTACTACCAATCTCTCTTGCAGTAGGTTTCTCTGAGTTAGGTACTATTGCACTTGCTAATGTTTGTTCATTAACACCGTAAACCATTGCTAGAGTTTGTAATAAGTTATCTCTAGTTTGTAACCATTGGTCTGCTCTTGTGTCTGGTTGCCATAAGATAGGCTTTTGGTCTTCTGGATTAGTATAAGGTATCTTAGTAATAATCTTACTATTCCAACCACTAAATGCGTTTGCTCCAAAGTATGGATCACCACTTGTTTGGGGACCTTGCATATGTTGTGGTGCTATAATCTTATCTTGAGCAGCGTATAAGTTAATACCAAGTGAACTAAAGTAATAATCATACATCATTAAGATGTGAATAGCATTACTTAGCATACTTTCTCCACCTACCATAGCAGGTAAGAATGATACTTTCTCAGTTGCTTTAATTAGATATACTCCTAAGTCTTTTAAAGGTAAGTCTTGCCATACACCTAATTTAGTTGTAGGGAAGTCTTTTTTAAACTTATGTGATACATCTCTAGGTAATCTATTAAATTCCATTACTTCTGGTTTAATATCAACTTGTTTATTAGTTACTACTGCGCCATTCATTTTCTTAATAGATATTCTAATTTGAGGTTTACCTTGTTCATTATATTTCCTATCTTCTAAAACATAGAAATTATCTTGTCCATCTCCAGCCTCTTGATGTGTCATCTTAGCGTAGTTATAAATTAATGAAGTAAACTCACTAATCTTACCAGTAAAATCAGTTGACATAAAGTAATTATCTTTTCTTACTATATCAGGTACTAAATCACCTTTAACGTTATCAAGTTTAATTACGGAGTCACCACCAACCATAGCCCACTCTTCACCCATTACGGTTTTAGTGTCTAAGTTGTTCTTTGAACTCCATCTCTCAACAAACTCTAATGAATTTAATGTTTTACCATCATATTTGATTGTCTTACTATCTACTTCACCATCATCGTTAAACATCAATTTATTACCTACTGTTTGTTGTGCTAACTTATGTAACGTTGTATATGCTAATCTTGTACTAAACATTCCAGAACTTTGATTATGAAAGTACGGTACAAAACCATCATACCATTGAAAGTATTGTTTAATAAATCTAAAGTAATACTCTTTATATGGATATGGTACTAGCGCATAAAACCTTTCATTATTTACCCACGAATAGGTATAAAAAGTATTGAAAGCACTATGCTCTCCTACGGGTTTTGCTGGGTCAAAAACTTCACTCATTAATCCTCACCTCTTTCATAAAAATCTTGTCTCTTCGGAAAGTACAATGAATTAGGGTTCTTGAAGTAAAATGCCGTTGAATACGTTAACGCATCAGTTACATCATTAGGAATTGAATTATCAAATCCTTTACCTTTTTCATCCCATATTACACTTTCAAGTTGCTCTACTAATGGATGCTTATTAAATTCTACTCTATTAGTCATCCAATTAAATACACTTTCATCTAACACATATAAAGTATTTCTACTAAATGCGTTTTGTACGATATGTGCCATTTGAATTACATTCTTTTGTGAGTAACTAGTACATACATATCTACTAGGTAATCTACTTGCACAAACTAAACGTAAATCTGCACTTGCACTATCAAATATCATTTCTATTCGTTTCCCATATGGTATACTCCATCTATCGTGGAAGTTGTTTAACCATCGTTCTACATAAGGAAATAACTTATCATTTGATAACGCACCGTTCTTCTCAGGGTCTTGGTAAAAGTAATTCAATACTATACCTTGTCCATTGTTTAATATGATAGTAGGTACAAAAGCCGTTTTATCTCTCGTTGTTGCACCATCTACACCTATAAGTATTGTGTGAATACCTAATTGTTTAATTAATTCTCTAACTTTCTTCTCTTTAACGAGATGGAAATCTCGATTAAATGTGTGGTAAACGCCCATTTACTATTCTGACTATATCTTACCTCTTATAGAGGTTAAAGTGTTTCGAGTACCTTATCAATAGATACCCTACGTTCTAAACGAACTAGTCGATACAAAAGGTTATTTTGCAATTTTATAAATTCTATTTTCATTGTATTTGCGACCTTCAATATGAGTTATAGAAATATTTTCTTCTAACGTCATCCAACGCAAGTTCTCTTTTCTATTGTCATTTCTTATTGAGTTTATATGGTCGATAGTTAAATCTTGATATGTTAATCCGTTATATTTTTTATCTATTGGAATAAATAATCCTACAAGTCTATGATGTAATACTTCTTTAGGCTTTATATGAACCGTTAAGTAACCATCTTTTTTCTCTCTAGTTTGTAGAAACCTATCTAGTTTTGCGTTATATACATCACCGTGTTCATTAACAAAGTAATATGGTTTAGCATCACTATACATAGCGTTAATCTTTTTCCAACCTCTAAAATATAAGTTTGAAGTTATCTCACCTTTAAAGTAATTCCATCTAAGTTCATTTACTGAACCAAGTCTTACAGTTTCACCTTTTATAGTGACTCTATAAGTATATGATTTAGGTTTGATACTTTTCTTACTCTTAACATTTCTCATTTTACCTTCAATGTTTATTTCGTGATTAAAGTTTGCTTCTTTAACCTTTTTCCATTCTATCTTATTCTTTTTCATATTTAACCTTTCTCGGGATTATCCTAATTGGACTTCCCCGATACTATACAAGTATGTTTTACTTAACGCCTTATAGACTGCTTGTATAATATGATTGATATTCAATAACTTTATTCTTTGGCAACGTTTCTTATTACCAAATAAACCATCAGTTTCCCCTAAGTATAAATATCTATAATTACTAGGGTTATAAACCATTTCTTCTCGTATCTCTTTTTTATCGAAGTCAGTTAACTTCTTCGCTATATCTCGATATGTACTATGAATCGTTAACCAATCCTTAGCACCTTCTCTAGTCCTAAAATATTCATTAAGCCAATGACTATTTTGACGTTTAGGGTTGAAGGCTAGAACTATCTGATAAGTTTCCTTATCTAAATGTCTACGGAATGTAGCAATCGCTTGATCTAAATTCTCTTGCTTAGATAATTGTTGAGTTTCATCTACAACTATCAATGATACTTTATTAGTAGGTTCTAACCCTTTTGAACGTTCAAGGTCTGCTCCACCTATTCCCTCAAAATGTATAACGTTAGTTCCTAATCTATTTATTATTTTAAGAGGTCTAGTACGAGTATCTACATACACATCTAATCCCTCTAATCTTAAATACTTTAATATTCCACTGAATAAACTCTTCTGTAAATCTCCGGAATAACTTCTACATACAATTATATCTAAGTTAGGATACTCATAAAACCTAGTAACGATTAACTGATATATGCTTGTAGACTTTCCTGCGGTTCTACCAGACTTTAATAAAACTCTATGTTTCTCTTTATTA
>Ga0307986_10003127_pt1 | contig 11626 bp, 10 predicted proteins | sample EllFjometageno82_FD_203170 | JGI IMG/M metagenome (GOLD analysis project Ga0307986, IMG submission 203170) | Marine microbial communities from Ellis Fjord, Antarctic Ocean - #82 | ecosystem: Environmental > Aquatic > Marine > Unclassified | place: Southern Ocean | collected 2014-10-09
TTACTTTAGGAACAATAAAAAATTCTTCATTCTTATTTGGTGAATTTTCTAAAATTTTATCTCTAATTCCCCCGTCAGTAACTTTGTCTTCCCTGGTTCTTAGGCTATGGTCTAAAATTGATGTTAAGGGACTAATTTTTTCAGTTTTAATTTTACTCAATTTTTCAATAAAATTAAATATATTGAATAAATCTTTAGATAAACTCTCTATTTTATTTTCATCTAATGAAATTCTAGCAAGTTTAGCCGTATGTTTAATTTTATCTTTATCTATGGACATTTGTAATCTATGTTAATTTTAGGAAACTAATATCAAAACTTATAACATAATCATGCTAAATATTGAAGAATTTGAAAAAAAAATTGATAAAAAATCGAGATTATTGGGCGTTGACCCCGGCAAGAAACGAATTGGTATAGCTATATGTGATGAAAATAAAATTATCGCTACACCTTATTCAACAATAATCAAAAATAACTTTTCAAACCTCTTATCTGAAATAAATAAAATCATTTCTGATAACGACATAAGAGGTATTGTCATTGGTAACCCAATAAATATGGATGGATCACCAAGTCAATCTTCTCAGTCAGCTAAAGATCTAGCTATAAACTTATCAAAAAATATTTCAATACCTATCACTATGTGGGATGAAAGACTTTCTAGTCGTGGTGCTTTTAATTTATCCAATGATTTAAACGTTAATACGAGTAAAAAAATAAGAAAACTTGATGAAAATTCAGCAGCTTTTATTCTTCAGGGTGCGCTGGACTTTTTAAATAGAGAAATTACTTGATATCATAATACAAAAAGCCTATAGAGTTTATTTTAATGGCAGTTAAAAAAAATACGTTAGCTATTAAAGAGCAAACCAGACATCTTTTAGGTATTCAAAATTTATCAGTTCAAGAAGCAAAAGATATTCTTGAAGAAGCAAAAACTTTCATTAAGCTAAATAGAAGTAAATCTAAAAAATCAGATATTCTTAGAGGTAAAACCCAAATTAATTTATTTTTCGAACCGTCAACAAGAACGCAAAGTTCTTTTGATTTAGCAGGTAAAAGATTGGGAGCAGACGTGATGACTATGAACGTAGCAAATTCAGCTCTTAAAAAAGGTGAAACTTTAATGGACACAGCAATGACTTTAAATGCAATGCACCCTGATATAATTGTAATACGTCATCAGGATTCAGGCGCTCCAAATTTACTTTCTCAAAAAGTTAATTGCACTGTTATTAATGCTGGGGATGGATGGAGAGAGCACCCTACTCAAGCATTGCTAGACGCTCTTACAATAATTAATAGAAAAGGTAAAATTGAAGGATTAAAAATTGCAATTTGCGGTGATATCCTACATTCACGTGTTGCAAGATCTAATATTTATTTGATGAATATGTTAGGAGCTGAAGTGAATGTCGTTGCACCAAAAACATTAATGCCAAAATCAATTGAAAGACTTGGTGTTAAAAGTTTTACTAACATGAAAAAAGGATTAGATGGATGTGATATAGTAATGATGTTAAGGCTTCAAAATGAACGTATGCAAGGATCTTTTCTACCGTCAAAAAGAGAATATTATGAATTTTATGGGCTAACACCAGAAAAATTAAAATTTGCAAATAAAGATGCTTTAATAATGCATCCAGGACCTATGAACAGAGGTGTTGAAATAGATACGAAACTTGCAGATGACATAAATGTAAGTCTTGTTAAAGAACAAGTAGAATTAGGGGTTGCAGTAAGAATGGCCTGTTTGAAAATGTATTGTAAAATATAAATGACTGAAAAAATTTTTACCAATGTAAGAATTATAGATCCGTCTCAGGGAATGGACGAGAATGGTTCAGTTGTTGTTAATGAAAATGGAAAAATTAAAGCAATTGGTAAAGACGTAAAAAAAACTGACGTTTCTTCTTCAACAGAAGTAATTGATCTCAAAAATAACATATTAATACCTGGTATTGTTGATATGAAAGCGTTTGTTGGTGAACCGGGTTACGAATACAAAGAAAATTTTAGAACGCTGAGTCACGCAGCTTTAGCTGGTGGTGTTACTTCTATAGTTACAATGCCTAACACCAAACCTATTATTGACAATGTTTCAATGGTTGATTTTATAATCAGAAGAGGAAGGGACAAGGCATCTGTTAATTTATTTCCATCTGCGACGTTAACAAGAGAGCTAGAAGGAAAACAAATGACAGAATTTGGTCTACTTTCTGCTAAAGGTATAGTTGGATTTACAGACGTTATCAAAGCAGTACAAAGTACTGAAACAATGGCTAAGATAATGGACTATGCTTCAGACATTGGAGTACTGATTATGCAGCATGCAGAAGATTATGAGCTGTCAAAAAATGGTTGTATAAATGAAGGAGAAGTTTCAACACGGCTTGGTTTACAGGGAATATCTTATATTGCAGAAAAGATAATTATTGAAAGAGATCTTTCTTTATTGAATGAATTTGCGTGCAGGTATCACATAAATCAAATCTCATCAAAAGAATCCTTAGAGGTAATTAAAAGGAATAAAGAAAGTGGATTAAATTTTACCGTAGGAGTTTCTATAAATAATCTTTCTTTAAATGAAAATGATATCGGTGATTTTAAAACTTTTTTAAAAGTGTCTCCTCCTTTAAGACTTGAAGATGATAGAGTCGCTTTGGTTGAGGGAATAAAATCTGGATTAATTGATGTTATAGTTTCAGACCACACACCAGAAGATGAAGAAGGAAAAAGGCTTCCCTTTGCTCAGGCAGCTACTGGAGCTATTGGAATAGAAACATTGCTACCGCTTGCCCTTGAAATGCATCACAATGAGTCATTACCGTTAAAAAAAATAATTGAAACATTAACAATTAATCCTGCTAAAATTTTAAAAATTAACAAGGGCACATTGAAAAAAGGATCTGATGCAGACATGTGCATTTTTGATCTCGATGCGCCGTGGATTATAAAAGCAGACTTACTTAAATCTAAGTCCAAAAATACAGCTGTAGAAGAAAGAAAAGTTCAAGGAAAAGTCCTTATGACTTTCTTAAATGGAGAACTGGCCTTTAAATCTTAGTGATCATAGAATTAATATATATATCAATCTATTCATATATATTGGGCTCAATACCTTTTGGCCTAGTGTTAACTAAAATTTTTCTTAAAAAAAATATTAGAGAAATTGGTTCTGGCAACATTGGTGCAACCAATGTTTTAAGAACAGGAAAAAAATCCCTAGCAGCAGCAACACTTCTATTAGATGCACTAAAAGCGTATACTTCTGTTATAATAACATTAAGTTTTTTTTCTGATTATATTTATTTTTCAGCACTTGTGTGTTTTCTTGGTCATATTTTTCCAATTTGGTTAAAATTTAATGGTGGAAAAGGAATTGCAGTATATCTGGGCATCCTTTTTGCTTTTTCAATCTATCTCGGGCTTATTTTTATGATTAGTTGGATAATAATTTTATACATTTCAAAATACTCCTCTCTATCTTCTCTAGTCTCATCAATGGTAATTTTATTATATTCCATTGCTTTAAATAACTTTAATATGAGTCTATTTTTTTTTATAATTTTTATTATCATTGTTTATACTCACAGAGAAAACATATCTCGTATTAGAGACAAGACAGAAAATAAAACCAATTTTTAATAAGTTTTTTTAATAAAGATTAGTTGTATTTGACAAATCTATAAGGATTTGAGAAAAATTGGTTAGATGAATCTAGTTATTGTAGAAAGTCCTGCGAAGGCAAAAACAATAAATAAATATCTTGGAAAAGATTATTTAGTTTTAGCAAGCTATGGACATATAAGAGATTTACCCTCTAGAAATGGTTCTGTTGATCCTGATAATAAATTTGAAATGATGTGGGAGGTAGACTCCTTTTCAAGAAAATACTTAAAAGAAATTATTGAAGCGGCTAAAGATTCTACTAAAATTATATTAGCAACTGATCCCGATCGTGAGGGAGAGGCAATTGCTTGGCATATCAAAGAGTATTTGATGGAAAAAAAAATACTTAAAGACAAAATATTAGAACGTGTTGTTTTTAATGAAATTACTAAGAACGCAATTCTTAATGGAATTGCGAATCCCAGACAGATAGAAGTTCCATTAGTTGAAGCGTATCTTGCGCGTAGAGCTCTAGATTACCTTGTTGGTTTCAATATCTCTCCTATTTTATGGTCTAAACTTCCGGGATCAAAATCCGCTGGAAGAGTACAGTCAGTTGCTTTAAAATTTATTACTGAAAGAGAACATGAAATAGAATTATTCAAACCGGAAGAGTACTGGACATTAAATTCAAATTTTACGAGTAAAGATAGTAAAAACATTTTTTCTAAGTTAACTCTTTTTAAAGGAGAGAGAATTAAAAAATTTTCATTCTTAAATAAGACTGAAGTAGATAAAGCAATAAATATAATTAATAAATCAAGATTTAAGATTAAAGAAATCGACTCTAAAGTACATAAAAGAAATCCTCTAGCACCATTTACTACTTCCACACTACAACAAACTGCTTCTAGTAATTTTGGATTTGGTGCTTCTAGAACTATGCAAATTGCACAAAAGCTTTATCAAGGAATAGAAATAAATGGCGAAACTACTGGTCTGATTACTTATATGAGAACTGACGGAACTCAAATTTCTAAGGAAGCAATTATTGAATTCCGTAATTTGATTACAAAAGATTTTGGAAAAGAATACTTACCAAATACCCCAAACTCATATGAAGGTAAAAAAGCAAAAAATGCCCAAGAAGCACATGAAGCGATTAGACCAACTGACATAAAAAGAAAACCAGGTGATCTAAAAAAGTATATTAACCCTGATCAGCTTAAACTTTATGAGTTAATCTGGAATAGAGCTTTATCTTCACAAATGAAGTCAGCAGAATTTAATAGAAATAGTATTCTTATTGAATCTGAAGATGAAACTATTAATTTTAAAGCAAATGGCTCTATTGTTAGATTTGATGGATTCCTAAAAGTTTATAAAATTCTAGAAACTGAAGAGGATGTTAAAAATATTTTACCAGAATGCACCGTAGGCGATAATGTTAATATCTTAAAACTTATTGATGAACAGCACTATACTGAAGCACCACCTAGATATTCTGAAGCAAGTTTGGTAAAAAAAATGGAAGAACTGGGTATTGGTAGGCCATCAACGTACGCAAACATTATTTTAGTATTATCAACAAGAGGCTATGTTGAGATGGTTAATAAACGATTTAATCCCACAGACAGAGGTAAATTAATATCTGCATTCTTAGAAAAATTATTTACTAAATATGTAGATTATAATTTTACAGCAGAACTGGAAAATCAGTTAGATGAAATTACAAGTGGTAAGATTAAATGGACTAAAGTCTTAGAAGATTTTTGGAAAGATTTCTTCATAAATGTAAATTCAGTTAAAGAGAGAAAAACGCGTGATGTCCTAGATTTATTAAATGAAAGCCTTGGTAACTTAATTTTCGAAAAAGATGATCAAGATTTAATAGATCGTAAATGTAAACTTTGTAGTGATGGTGAATTAAGTTTAAAAAATAGCTATAAAGGTGGTGCATTTATTGGATGCTCAAATTATCCTGAATGTAAATTTACTAGACCTTTGTCGAAGATAAAAGCTGAAACACAATATAATTTAACAGAATCAAAACTAATTGGACAAAATGATTTTGGAAAAGATATTTATTTAAAGAATGGAAGATTTGGTCCTTATCTTCAATATGAAAAAGAATTAGGGTCTGAGTTGAAAGTTCTTAAGAGTAAGAAAAAAACAAAAAAAGAAAATAATATGAAAAATGTCTCTATACCAAAAGGTATAAATGTAGAAAATGTTGGTTTAACACAGGCAAAATTTTTATGCTCTTTGCCCAAAATTCTCGGACAAAATCCCGAAACAGGAAAAGATATAATTCTTAATTCAGGTAGATTTGGTCCGTATTTAAAATGTGAAAATAAATCCGCAAGGCTTGAAAATATAGAAGAACTATTTTCTATGAGCGTAAATAGAGCTGTTGCTATAATTGCTAATGTAAAACCAGCGAGAATGTCTTCTTTAATAATAAAAGACTTAGGTGAACACCCAAAAGATAGAAAACTTGTTAGAATAATGAAAGGACAATTTGGCCCTTATATAAAATATAAATCCTTAAACGCCACAATACCAAAAGAAAAAAACCCGAGTGAAATATCAATGGAAGAGGCGTTAATATTAATAGAAAAACGTAAAGAATATGATAAAAGTAAAAGTTCAAAAAAAAAAAAAAAAAATGAAAATCAACGATAAATTAATTTCTTTAAATATCGACATATCTACACCTCCTAAAGCTATAGGTTCATACGTTGCTTACAAGTCAATAGGAAAATTAATTTATATATCTGGTCAACTACCATTTAAAAAGGATGGTACACTTATAAAAGGTAAGGTTGGTCAAGATATAGATTTAAAAGAAGCTCAAGAAGCTGCTCACTGCTGTTGTGTAAATATTCTAGCACAACTAAGCCAAGCATGTAATGGTAACCTGGATCTAGTGAAAGATTGTGTAAAGATAACTGGTTTTGTCAATTCAATAGATAAATTCGAAGATCATCCAAAAGTTATTAATCCTGCGTCTGAATTGATGGTAAATGTTTTTGGAGAGCAGGGTAAACATGCACGTGCAGCAGTAGGTGTAAGTTCACTACCATTAGGCGTAGCCGTTGAGATTGAAGCAATTTTTGAAATTAATTAAGACTTGGACGACCAACAGAAAAATATTTAATTTTCTTTTTTTTCATTTCATTAAAATCATATAAATTTCTTAAATCGTAAAGTGTGAATTTCTTATTTTTAATCAACTTGTTAAAGTCTAGATTCTTGAACTCATCCCATTCAGTGTGTAAAATGACAAGGTCGGCATTTTTACATGCTAAATTAATACTACTAAAAAATTTGCAGTTTTTTAATTTAAGAAATTCTTTTTTTTCTCCAGTAGGATCGTAATATATAATTTTAGCACCATTTTTGTGTAAATATGGAATCATTAATAAGCTAGATGAGTCACGCATGTCATCTGTATTTGGCTTAAAGGTTACACCAAGAAAAACTATTTTTTTATTTTTTACATTTTTTCCTATAATTTTATGTATTTTTGTTAAAGGTAGTTTTTTTCTTTTTTCATTAGATTTGATTACAGATTTAACTAAAGAAAGGTCAACTTTTACTTGATCTCCAATTGAAATTAATCCCTTGGTGTCTTTAGGAAAACAAGAACCACCATAGGCAGGTCCTGCTCTAAGAAAACGACTACCTATTCTAGTGTCACTCCCCATTCCCAAGGAAATATCTTCAATATTAATTCCTATTTTTTCGCAAAGATTTGAAATTTCATTAATAAAAGTAATTTTTGTAGCTAGGAAAGCATTAGAAGCATATTTAATCAATTCAGCACCTCTTCTATTAGTAGTAAAAAAATTTGCACCTTTGTTGATTAAGGGGAGGTATAATTTTTTCATTATTTTAAATGAATTTTTTGTATTAGATCCAACAATTATTCTATCAGGATATCTAAAATCTCTAATGGCCTCACCTTCTCTTAAAAACTCTGGATTTGAAATGACAGTAAATTTTTTTTTATTTTGCAAAATTTTTTCAATTTGATCGCCAGTACCTACTGGCACGGTCGATTTAGTTATTATAATTTTTTTTGTTTTTGATAATTTTTTAATTTCTTTGACAACCTTAAAAACATAACTCAAATCAACAAAAGAGGAGTTTTTTTTACTGGGTGTACCGACGCATATAAAAACAATGTCAGATTTTTTTAATGCCTCAGAAATATTTGAGGTAAAAAAAAGTCTTTTTGATTTATGATTTTCTTTAATTAATTCTCTTAAACCTGGTTCGTAGATAGGAAGCTTGCCTGAGTTAAGTTTATTAATTATATTTTCATTCTTATCTACACAATAAACTGTGTGACCAATATCTGCAAAACATGTGCCGCTTACAAGACCAACATAACCTGTGCCTACCATGCATAACTTCATGATCTTTTTTTCTTAGACATTTCAATGCCTGAGTTGACATACCCATCTAATGTACCACAATCTAAATACTTGCCCTTGAAGATATGGCCATAAAAATTCTCGCCATTTTTAATTAATTGTTTAATAGCATCGGTAATATGAATTTCTCCACCCTGCCCTGGTTTTAAATTTTCTAGTTTTTTCATAATAGTTTTTGGTAAAATGTATCTCCCAATAATGGCATAATTAGATGGAGCATTTTTAATGCTTGGTTTTTCAACAACATCGTTAATAGCAAAATAATTTTTGTTTTTATTTTTAACTGAAAGGATGCCCCATCTAGAAATGGTTTTTTTATTTACTGTTTTGGTGGCAATAACCGAACCTTTAGTTTTTTTGTGCAACATAATCATTTCTCTAGAACAATTGTTATTTATGATCAAATCATCTGGAAAAAGCATCAAAAAGTGAGAATGTTTGATATAATTTTTACATTTCAAAATTGCATCGCCTGTACCTTTGGGTTCATTTTGGTATACAAATTTAATCATTTTTTGATATTTCTTTAATTTATTGAAAGCGTCACTTATTCTTTTGTCTTTTTTTTTTTTTAATATAGATTTATAAAATTGATCATTAAAAAAATATTTTTTAATGCTCTCTTTTCTTTTGGATATAATAAATATAAATTCTTTAATACCAGCAGCGATGCATTCATCTAATATATGTTCAAGATTAGATTTACCATTTATAGGCAGTAGTTCTTTTGGGGTTATGCTTGACAAAGGTAGAAGCCTTGTACCGAGACCAGCTAATGGTATTATTGCTTGCTTTAACATATATTTGTTTTACTTTTAAATCATAATTTTTACAAATGAAAATATTTAAAAACAAAGCTAAATTAGTTGACGAAATATTAAATAAAAACAATGTAGCCTTTGTTCCAACAATGGGATCTATACATAAAGGTCATTTAAGTTTAATAAAAAAGGCTAAAAAAGAGTCTAAAAATGTCTTAGTCTCAATCTACGTCAACCCAAGGCAATTTAATTCAAATTCAGATTTTCAAAAATACCCAAGATCTTTAAAAAAGGATATTAATCTTCTTAAAAAAACAAAGATTAAATATCTATATCTGCCAAAGTATAATGACATTTATTCATTTAAGCCAAAATCACCAATTTATTTAGATAGCTTTTCAAAAAAACTTTGTGGAAAATCTAGACCAAGACATTTCAAGGGGGTCGTTGATGTTGTTAATAGGTTTTTAGAAATTATAAAACCAAAATCAATTTTTTTAGGGTTAAAGGATTTTCAACAATTAACACTTGTTAACCTTCATATTAAAAAAAATAAAATACCAACAAAAGTGTTTTCTTGTTCAATAATAAGAGAGAGGAATGGAATAGCTTTATCATCACGAAATACTAAATTAAATACTAGTCAAATTAATATTGCTGGAAAAATTTATAAATATCTTAAAAATAATAAAAAAAAAGTACTATATGTAGATTTAAAAAAAGAAAAAATAAAATTAATAAATAAAATAATTTTATTAGGTGCAAAAAAAGTAGATTATCTGGAATGTATAAATTTAAAAAAACTTAAAAAAGCAAAAAAGATTAACGAAAATTACAAAATTTTTGTTTCTTATTATATTGGTAAAATAAGATTAATTGACAATCTATAGAAACACTAAAGAACCTATACCCAAGAAAGATAAAAAACCAATTACATCGGTTACGGTTGTTACAAAAACACTTGAGGCAAGAGCCGGATCTATGTTCATTTTTTTTAAAGTAACAGGGATTAGAATTCCAAATAAACCAGCAACGATCATATTTAAAACCATCGAAGCAGCTATAATAATTGATAAGTCAAATTGTTTAAACCAAAGCTGAACCACAGCACCAGTTATAATTGCAAAAATAATTCCATTTAAAACACCAATAAAGAATTCTTTGGTTATAATTTTATTTATATTACTGCTAGACAATTCTTTGGTTGCGATAGCTCTTATGGTAACAGCAAGCGTTTGCATACCTGCGTTTCCACCCATTGATGCAACGATGGGCATCAAAAAGGCAAGTGCTACGACTTTTTCTATCTCTGCACCAAAAATACTTATAACCCATGAAGCTAGTAAGGCAGTAGCAAGATTAACAAGCAACCAATTAAATCTTCTTTTTGTTTTAACAAACACTGAATCAGTAATTTCTTCATTACCTACCCCAGCTAATCTTAACACATCTTCCTCTGCTTCTTCTTGAACTACTGTAACTACGTCATCAGCCGTAATCATCCCTACTAATTTATTGTTTTTGTTTACGACTCCCGCTGATACTAAATTATAATTTTCAAAAGAATGTCCCACTTCTTCTTTGTCCATATCGACAGAAATAAGAACTGGCATTTCTCTCATAATTGCTTTCATTTTTGAATCTCTAGCAGTTCTTAATACTCTTGACGAAGGTACAATACCAATAGGTTTAAAATCATTATCAACTATAAATATTTCTAAAAACTCTTGTGGTAGATCTTTACTTTCTCTAAGATAGTCAATAGTTTGCCCGACTGTCCAATCACTTGGAATAGCAGTAAATTCTCTTTGCATAATACGTGCGGCTGAATCTTCTGGATAACTAAGACCTTCCTCTAAAAGGAATCTATCTTTCGGTGGTAATTTGTCTAAAATTAAATTTTTTTTATCTAATTCTAAGTTTTCTAAAATTGAAACTGCATCATCTGACTCTAGTCTTTTAATAATTTCTGAAATTGAATCTATGGAAATTAGATGCAAAACTTCACTTTGAATAGATTCATTTAGCTCTATGAAAATTTCTGGCGCAATATTAAAAGATTCAAGTTCTATTAACTTTATACGGGTTTCATCTGATAAATTTTCAATTAGATTTGCTGTATCTGAGGGGTGTAAATCTTTTAGCGTTTGGTTGATAAATTGAATATCACCTTGGTTTATTTTTTCACTAAAAACTGTAATAAAATTCTTATTAAAGTCAAAGTTTACTTTCTTGTTTCCTATAGACTTTATTAAACTCATAAAAATTCCTATTACATTATTTGTGAGACTATTAGTTTATCTGATGGTAAAATTCAAATTAAAATGACCTTAGAAGTTAAAATAAGTAGGAATTTAGTGCCTTATAAAACAGCTTTTTCGTTTTTAAGAAAAAGAGTGGAGTTGGTTAAAAAGCTTAAAGGCAACGAATTGATATGGATACTAGAACATCCACTAACATTTACTGGTGGAATAAGGTCTAAAGATAGTGAAATTTTAGATAAAAAAATTAAAATAATTAAAACAAATAGAGGTGGGAAAATAACACTTCATAGTCCGGGACAAAAAATAATTTATTTTGTATTAGATTTAAACAAACGAAAAAAAGATATCAAAAATTTAGTCAAACAAATTGAAGCAAGTATTATTGAATTCTTAAAATTCTATAAAATTAAGAGTCGCGCGGATAAAAAGAACATTGGTATTTGGGTTAAGGATAAAAAAATTGCAGCTATAGGTATACGTGTCAGCAACTGGGTTGCTTATCATGGATTTTCAATCAACATCTGTAATGATTTAAATTATTATA
>Ga0307986_10003129_pt1 | contig 11625 bp, 9 predicted proteins | sample EllFjometageno82_FD_203170 | JGI IMG/M metagenome (GOLD analysis project Ga0307986, IMG submission 203170) | Marine microbial communities from Ellis Fjord, Antarctic Ocean - #82 | ecosystem: Environmental > Aquatic > Marine > Unclassified | place: Southern Ocean | collected 2014-10-09
ATCAAGCACATGTTATTACAACTAACTGATGATAGTTTGAAGAGAAAAAGAATTGCTGTTGAATTTTTGTGCTACCTTGCTGGAGAAGATGTAATTCCGCATCTAACAGAATTACTAACTCATGAACATAAATCAATGAGATGGATTGGCGAAGAAGCAATCAAATTTTTGAGAAATGAACCACATGATGAAAAATTTCAATGCAGCCCGATTTCCCCTGCTGAACAAGGGGTCTACGATGAATTGAGAAAGCAATATGAAGCTCAATTAGAGTGAATCGGGGTAAGGCGCCAATCACAATTAATGTCTGCGACTGATTTGCACATTTGTAAATTGAAGAAGTAGATACGAGGGGAGCCCTTGTATTCGCATACAACAACGAGGGGACCGTTGTGTTCCTATACGACCATGAGGGGTCCCATGTATAATATCAGAAGTTTAAATTGAATTCAGAGTTCTCCCCAACTCGCAACCTCAATTATTGCTTCCCAGCCGTGGTCATGGTACGATGGCATCTCGTTAAATGTGACCAAGGGACACATATATGTAAAATTAGAAAAAATTTGGATTTGTTCATCGATTGTTGTTAGTATAATCATCAATGAATCAGATTCAATACGCCAAAAACCCTCCTCATCTATTCCTTCCCTCTTGACATAATTTGAATTTAGCAATTGCTTCTTTCCGTTCTCAACAGTTGTTTCAATATCAAACGAATGAAACCAAAATTCCGGCATATTTGCATTCAGAGGTTGTTTATATATGTATACATGGGTCAATCCTATAACCGATGTACACGATTTTTCGGTTCATGTGGGTTTGCTATGGGCCATATTGAACCGTACTCTCGTGGTCGTATAAGTCTTATAGGGTGGTCCTTGTGTATTGATTATCATTTATATGAGAATCGAATCAATATTTACTAATCTCCGAAATATTCAGTTATCGATATTTTGATTATAGATTTTATTTCACCTACTCTGTTTCCATCATTTGGATCTAGAGCAGATAAACGACCAAGTTCCTGGAGAAAATACAGATTCAGTCGACAAAGAAGTGACATTAACAGTTGCACAGTAAAAATATCATTCGATTGAAATATGGCATCAGCAATAAAACGTCCCACCATTTCTTCATTTTCTTCGATACGCAAAATTGTTTGAGCAAGCACCGATAGGACATATTCGCTGTTAAGATTCGAATGTGCCCATTCTATTAGGTGCCTCAATGCCAATTCATTGTAATCATCATATTCATCTTCTGCCTCAAATATTCTATATGGTATTAATGTAACCAACCATGTTGCAATCTTTTTTGATTCAAAATCAAACTTTTCAATGGAGGTGAAAATCTCATTGAGCAATAATATAATTTTTTTCTTAGTTTCGTTTGATTGTTCAGAATCTAATAAGCTGTTTGAGAATCTATACCCTAAACTATGATATTGTTGGATTATTTCTGTCATTGCATTCACAACTGGCATGGTTACCTCTTCCTCAGAGGCCTCAATAAAATCGTATTCCTTAATAATATTGAAGTTTTCAATTAGTTTATCTATGTTATTATGGGGATTTGGTTTCATATTTCTTTTGTTTGGTTTTTTATCTGTTATTACGACGTTAGGAATACCTTGTGTTTCACCCAATACTTTATCGGACCATATATGATTTTGTTCGGAGTCGAAGGAACAATCATAATGAGCCATAATCAAACTGAAAGGAGGGTGGGGGGTGTTTTGCACACAATCCGCACAAATCGGTTTCAAGCAACGAACACATTCACCAATAGGTACTTTTTTGGATACGGAACAGGGGCACTCTCCATGAACCATAACAGACCCACATGTTTAGGATTTAACAACCTTATGCTAAACAGAAGCGTTTAATATTTTTTATAAGGATTAGTGTGCATAACACCATTTGATTCTCTAGTTCCAATCCGCAAGCAATCTTTGAACACAGTTTGTTAAATCATGATTAGAATATCTCCAACCAGGACCAGACAGCTTTAATTTGGTATCAATTTTAGAAATCGCTGGAATTAATTCATCTGTGGTTGAAACCTTATTTCTGTGCCATTCGATAGAATCTAAGGCGACACCAAATGGTTCCAGAGGGCTAAGTGAAGGGTTTGTCCTATCTTGTCCTATGCTTAGACACTTTGTAGTTGCCTTTCCAGTCGCTGCAATTCCTGATTTTCCAAAATATCCCTTTTGATGAAGAACAACTACAAAATCTCCAGTCTCAACATGTTTAATGCCTTCATTCCCCTTCGTACGGGCAGTTGGACTGCGGTCTTTTTTTATCAAACCAACGGGGGTACGATGGGCTATTTGGTTTAACAAATAATACTCCAAATCCTCGATTGTTTTTCCTTTTTGTTTAAGCCTAATGAATAGAGTGCCCATGTATGATGACATGTGATTTCACACTTAAACAAATTGATTTGCAAAGGGTAATTATAAAACCCATTGAAACTTGCATTATGATTCAATCAAGATTATTTTTTCTACGCCATTCCCAATGTTCAGCGAACGTCTTATTGTGCTTTTCTTTGTTACATTGTGCATGTGCTAAACATAAGTTACCTAAGTTATTTGTTCCACCTTTTACAACCGGAGTCATATGATCTACATGTGCAGAAGCAAAATCGGTAATCAGATTATTACACAGAAGACAAATTCTTCCATTTCTATTCCATAATACTATACGAATTTCATCTGAGAAGTTGATCCGGCCACCTTGTTCTTTCCGCTTCTTAGTACGTTTATTCATCATTTCAGGATTTTCACTAGTATGTTTTGCGGTATATGCTCGCATACATGCTCTACACGGATCTCTAAACCCGCCGGTACGCCCGCTCCCGAAACTATCGCGATTTGCTGGTTTTTCAATTCCACATTTTTTGCAAACCTTGAACCCCTTACGCTCGTTCATGCAAATTCTACAGGAAGGTCTCAAGACCCCTCTTGGCATGATCGGAAAATAATCATCAGTGGCAGGTTTAGTAACGCGGCATTTGTTACAAACCTTGTTTTCCACAATACCACTAATGAACTCCACATTGTCATCAAATAACAATTTGTTGTTGGAATGCTAAGAAAACCCCTCTCGAATTGACGGATATCACAAAGTTCCGACATATAATGCATATACGCACACGAGGTCCCTTTATTTTCATAGATTTATTGACATGAAAATGGTTATATATTGAACATTCATATCAAAGTACATGGCGGATTGCGGTAGTTGTGGGCAAAATATAGGCTTATTTTCAGGAAAAAGAAATTGCAGAAGGTGTGGTACATCTTTCCATGACAATGGAAGATGTGTTCAAACACTGAACTCGTTTAGTAATACGATTCGCTGCCCGAGTTGCGGGTCTAATGAAGAAAGTACAGTTGGTTGATTTCATGAGCGATATAGATGATTCTCTCAGTTTTTTCTTGGGCGGCGGTTCCAAAAAATGTGCTATACGCCCGCTTATTAGTAAATGTGGGGCTCTCGCAAAAACTACATGTGTCATTTGTTCTGCTCCTGTTTGCGAATTACATTTAGCTGGCGACATATGCATTCATTGCGCAGCATAAAATAATGGTTCTACTCAATTATTTGAGATAGGTTCACAGGGGTTTTTAGTGAGTCTCTCTAAACAAAACGCAGAGGGTTATCGGATGAACCCTTTCAACGCGACCGAATGTATTAGTTTGTTCTCAGTTCAATTCTTTGTTGATTCGATTAAATCAATGTAATCGTCACGCGTTATTTTTCGCCTTAAACGTTCGCTATAATTGCCCACTGCCTCCAATGGATTTCTGTTGGCGTTTTCAAAAGGTATATCCAATGAGGCATCAATAGCAATATTATGGTGATAATATCTCCAAGCCGAAAGTACATGCCCTGTTCTACCCCTTCCGGCTGAGCAATGAATTACAGTCGGGAGATTTTTTGATACTGATTCGTTAAGGAATGAAATTATTACTTCGTTTAGCAATTCAGGACTGCAAATATCATAATCAGTTATTTTGGCTGAACAAACATTATGTTCGCCAAATCGTTCAGAGTAAGATTCCAGAAGGTCATCATAGTACTTCAGTTTATCATCTAGTAAGCAAACGACCCGTTGGATTCCATTTTCTTCCATATCATCAAGCCATTTTCCGATGCTACTCTGCATAATTGGTCTCTCATATGAATGATAACCAGGGCGTTGGCTTCCAAATACAATTCCTTCTGTCCATGCAGGACCAAAATTTCTTGCCATGTGAGACCATGGATGCCGATACTAAAAAAGATAACTGTTCGTAAAAATATAGGAGGGTAGATTTAATAGCAACAATCAAAATTCATTGCACCACTAATCGAGTCTGGCACATAGCATAATTCCACTGGATAGATCGTTAGTAGTATGTATTCTCCCTCTTCATTGATTAAAACAAGTCGTGCAAGACCAAGTTCATGTTTACTTGGAATGTAAACTTCGATACTTGGTGATTTAGAACCATTTTGATTTTGTATGATTGTCCCATTTTGTGTTTGCACATAACCCTGTTCCAAGGCACCAATTAATGTTGAATCCGGATCGTTGAATTCGTCCCATCGCTCCCCTAATCTTTCTCGAGCATGATTTGTGATTGCGATTGAATCAATATCAACGATGGTGTTCAGTAGTTGCGCGCATGTGTTGTTAGAATCTCTGTTCATGATGTTCGCATCGGGTTGGTATATTACCAAGTGTTGGCTGAATTCAGCCCCACAACTCCTCAAACCAAGGATACTCCTTCAGCAATGGTAAATCTCCTTGAATAAAGGGGGATAGACACCAATGTTCAAGAAATTGATTCCGATAATGATTGGATAATACTCCTTTTGGATAGCCACCAATTTGCTCTGGTTCAAAGTAAAGAGCTGGCTTCTTGAATAACCAATGTTTGAGTAATTCCATTTGATCAGTTTCTTCAGCGGCAACTAACATTTCTTTCAATTCAAACCTATACGCACATGAATTAATCGTAATATTGCCAATCACCGGTGCAGGATTATCCATCATATCAAGAAGTTCATTGGGGGTGTTTGGTACATTTGGAATTGTAGAAGATAATTTCTGATGCTTGAACCTTGGATGCCTAATTCGTTGGTTTGGGCCATCAAAAATAATAGCACGAAAACGGACCGCTCGACAAAGAGACAGAATCCAACCTAATGCCTGCAAGGAATAATCGTTGTCATAGTTCACTTTCTGGTGAGAATCTAAATTGAAAACTCTTAACCAGCGATTGAAAGTAAATGTCGAGGGAATAAGCCCAAACATCCAACTAATTTCAACAGAGTAGAATGAGAATCCTAAACCATCGAGAAAATGAACCAATTGTTGTTCTGGACCTCCGAATGGTATGGGGTTTTCTTTATTCATTCTGTATACCTCAAGCATCACCTCGTTTTTTGTATCTAAATCCAGGAGTGTGAAAGTTCGAACCTCCCCCCATGGTTTAATCCATTCTTGAACATTCCAATTGTATTTCGGGAAGTTTTTTTCAATGCGTTTCGCAAACCCCTCTAACTCCTTTGCAACTGGTTTTTTCGAAATCCAGAGTAATTTGATGAAATACTCCCAAAATCGTAAAGCTCTCTCTGGTTGCGTATCAATTATATTCTGAATTGTTTTACGGTTTTCTATTTCAAGTAACTGGTGGGTCAAACATTGTAGAAATGTCGGCTCCAACCCGAAAGTGTTCTCCCAGCTAATCCCTAATTCGGAGTCACTTAGTCCAAGTTCCTCAATTCTTCTTAACGTAGTAATAATTAATTCAACCTTTTTTATTGATTCTTCACAGTCACTTTGAGGATATTCATGAGCAGAATAATTACTAGTATTACCCATTGGAATCTTCATTTCCACCTTTCTATGATGTTCAGGAATCCCTCGTGGCAATAATTGGGTGTTTTCCCCATTGAGATAATTGATCAAACCCTCACGATGTCCGAGAATATCTTCATCTAAATCTTCGATATATCGGATAATTTCTTTTGATGCATTGAATCTAAACAACACATCACGGGCCACCGGCCAGCACCAATTGGGATTCTGCAAATTTTGGTGATTTAACCATTCAAAAAAAGCATCAAGGGTATCGAAAGACTGACTCGCAAGGTATTCTTGTATTCGCCTGTGGCTGAATTGGTATGTTTCTTCTGCAACGTTCATATGTTCAAAACCTGAAATCCTCCACCCAGGGGTTTCCTGTATGATTTGCATGTTTAGGTAAGCCCAGAGCATGGTTTTATCCCAATCATTTACTTCATCTTCATTATCAACTCCACCCGGTATTTCGCAAAACTCTCTCATCCCTATTTCGATGTGCAAAAGCGCAGTCTTACGTAATATACTCCACATATTTTTCTTAGAAAGGGGCGGTTTTTCCCTCGTTAGAGCCTTTTCCATGCAATCATCAAGGTACTGATCAAGTATTTCCGCTTCACTAGCCTCCTCACTTGTCTTGTCCTTAGTAGCACGAACTAACATCCATGTTAGCGGAGTTCTTTCCAGCCCTTTTGGCCACCATGCAGATTGAAGGCCAAAATCCTTTGAAGGCCAGTCTTCTGGAAGCTCCACTAATTCAATTAACGTTTGTAATTCCGGTTGAAATTGTTCGGGTGTTTGAATCGGACGACTTGCAATCAATACTCGATGTAGAGGATTATTTTCAACAAGTAAATTCAATTGAGTTAATATACGGTTTCGATATTCATTGGAAATTTCATCAAGACCATCCACAAAAATAGCAAGTTTCGGTCGAGCATCTTTCAACATTCTAAGTGGTGTTTCTTTTGATGTAGTATTGGGGAGGTGTTGAATATAGTTTTCAAAGATATAGTTTTCAAGATTTTTAACAGTTAATTCAATATTGATGCGCGTCTTTTCCCGTTCATAATCCTCCCATTCTTTGTCATCGGCCGTGTCAGGTTCTGGAGGAAAATGGTGGTTATCTTGGCTGCACCATAGTTCAAATTCTTCTTCATCCTCTGGAGGCGTTTCTCTTTCAATCAGATATTCTGCATATTTGCGGCATGAAAGGGTCGTATGGACAATATCTGATTTATTATACTCAATATGAGGCATAAACCATACCTTAGCAGCAGCTTGGAGGATTTGTGTTTTACCAGAACCAGCGGATCCAGTTAACAAATGGATTCCGCACTCCTCACGAAGTAATCTTGACAGATCAGTGTAAGAAAAATTCGATATATTATTCAAGAGAAATTTACTGCGAACCGGCTCTGTATGATCAATTTCATCGGTTTCAATAGTTTCTTTATTTATTGGTCTAAAATCACGAATGGAAACTGGAAGTGGATAGTGGTTACTGCTTATTATAGGCGATGGAATATTCTCGTCAAGACACATAAAGAGAAACCAATCTGGTAATAGTTCCAAATTCAAAGTATGTTGTTTAACAAGATTAGAATAGTGCTCATCTCCCATTTCAGTGAGAAAAGGTATTTTCGAATTTGTTTCACCGAGTACTTGTTTTTCACCACAAATTAATGTATCTTCATTTTTGTCACGAGTAAACAAGCCTTTGTCTTCAAGATTCTTCGCCCAATTCGCAAGATTGTTTGATCCCACAGGAGGGGCCTCGATTTTTCCCCTCAATAACCAACGCAAACATTGTGGGTGCTGTCCAAGATGACACAGATTCCTCTTTGATTGGTTTGAGATTGAAGGATGCTTATCTCTAATCATGCCGAGGATAAATATGAATCTATCACTTGGAGATATTTCAGCCCAAGTTCCACCTCCTATCTTATCCATAAACATGCCTATTTTACACTAGTATAAATTATCTAAGGCTGAATTCAGCCACTCCGATTCTTGACTTTATTACAAATTCGAGACATATGTTTATCCATTGAGATAGATGGAAATACCATTAATTCAAGTAGTACGAATAAAGGGGCGCCCTTTGATTTGTTTACTCTCCAATATCAAGGATATTCAGTAAATTCTCTCTTCCTTCAAATGGCGAATGTAATGGTGGATTACTGCCAAACTCTTCTCGGTGTTTAGTAAGCAAAATTTCCTCAAGCGTTCTAGGATTCGAGTTGTCAATGATATAATCAACCCAAATTTCTCCCAAGTCAGAATTAGACGCTATTTTCTGGATTACTTCAGTTCTTATTTGCTGCTGCGGGTCTGACCCATTCCTGCCCTCAATATGATCGCACAATCGGTCTCTTAAAGGGCCAAATTGGGGAGTTCCACCAATGTAAAGGATATTCGAAGTGTTTAGAGATATTTGTTCTGATAATTTAGACCACACAATCCTGTATACCCCTGAATATTGTGATGTAAGTATATTCCAGTAAAGATTGTACCATTTCGAATTTGGATCACCATCTCCAATAAGGGATCCCGCATTAATATAACATCCAAACACCCAATTCTGATTTTCATCTCCAGAATCTTGCATCAAACATTCTAAGGTGTATCTATATGTTATATTTTCTCCTGACGAAAGCCCTTCCAACGCCCATGCGTGAGAAAATCATGGCCCGTAATCATGCGACACACATCGTTTCAGAGGTTCATGGATGATACAAGGTGTCTTTGAATGAATCTTAGTCCAATCAAATTTAAAATTAACCAAGAGTGAGAGTTAATGATTAAACCAAGATATTATCGATAATTGATATTGATTCTTGCCCCCCCACCAGCCTGTATCGTGCCAATAGATTTTAGCAGAGCACGTTCAACATTAGTATACTTCCTTAGATCTAACCGGGGAAGTCCATGCAATTCAGAAAGAGTCCAGGTGTGTTTTTCAACAATCTCCGTGGTTAATTCAAATCTATCGGTCTCTTCGCCACAATGAAGGCAAAGTAATTTCACAGTATTTATCATTTCATCCTTGTAAAATTTAAATGCCAATATTGATGTGTGCGTTTCGGGAAAATGGTCATTCCCCCCACAAGTGAGCCGCTTGCTATTCATTTTTATGTGACACCATTTTTCATTTGCATGATCACATTTTTTAATTTGCATTCCGTTCACGCATTCATACTCACACTGCGAATCGTATTCGATTTTTGGGCTTCTAAGTGAAAAAAAATCCTTAACATTTAGATTGCCATCTTTATCAAGACTACTTAGTAATTTAGCCAAAGCCTCAGCATTAGGGTAATTGCTACTTAATCTTAATGCAATAGATTCGCGAAACAGAGTATCACGAACCTTCAAGTGGTTGTACATTTCATGATCGCAATGTTCGCAGACTGAATCAAATCCATTCTTGAGAAGTCGTACTAATATGTTTTCAATTGAATATTCTTGCCATACATCGCACTCTTTCCAATATTGATTATGGTGTTGTCTTGGATCTCCAATTTCCACTAGGTCGGATATTGCAAACACAGCGTTATTTGTTATCAATGAAATTATTTCCTTTTTTTTCTTATGGTCGTACATTCCAAAATTCAGCAAGTTATCCAATATTCGAAAATGGTCAAAGAGATTATTGTGGCATTTTGGACATCTCACCTCCAATCCACACTTGGAGAATAGTTCGAATGCATCATCCATTCCGACAGAGGAACAATAATATTCACCACGCTTCTTTTCACTCAACCATGTACTCGTACATTTACAGGAACTATGATACTTTAGTTTTCCATGACAATCAATACATACAGAATTTTCTTGTAGATGCGAGAGCGAAATGGGAAGATACTGAGGATTTAGATTTTCCACAGTAGCGTACTTGTTGAGGTAATTAACAACGCGTGATCCACTGAATCGCAAAGATTTGTGGGGGAATTTTATACCTTGAATTTCCGCGCGATATGCAATAGTAGGCATTGTTGCACTAATCTCCAAATCCGGGCCGGAAATCTCAAAATAATAACGATCAAGTTGACTGTTTGTAATTCCCTGTTCGGTGTCAATGTCCTTCTTTTGAACAGATTGTTTAGATAGTTTCGCTCTGAGAGTTTTGATTAAATAATCCCATTCGACTCTAAATTTACTAATACCCCCGATTTCAAAATCATTCAATTGTTCAATAGTATATTCTGAAATTTTGAGGATTAGAATAAACTCATCATTCATAATCCTAGTTAGTGAATACTTCTTCTTTCTTCTTTTGTTCTCATCTATAATATGTATCTGGGTTTTACTGATAATGCCTTGAATCGGTTCATCGTGGATGAGTTCAAAATCCGGCTCATATTCTAAGTTGTATTGAATAACATCTTGGACAAAATATGGGTCTTTCTCTCCTTTTAGTTGGCTTAGATATTCCTCGAACATGATTATGTAATGCGCATAATCCATTGATTCTCTTTTCGCTTTGGCAATACTTTCTATTCCACAATCAGAACTAGATTTGTCGTATTTTCTAGGCCATTTTGCAAAGTGTGACTTCTTCTTTATCTCTCCAGTTTTTTTATTCACGGATTCTATCCTTGACAAAAGTTGTGAGCCATTCTTTGATTCATAACAACTCTTATGGCACCAAAGGTCTCCTGCACGAGGGTCATTTCCTTTCCTCAAGTTCAGAGCTTCTGAAATGCTGATATCCTCGCCAAGGTTGAAATTGTATGCTTTTGACCAACCCATGTACTATTGTTCTTTCCGCTTGTATATATAATTTGAAAACTTTACCATGGTATTTGCGGCTAGTATTCCGGAACAAAAGCCCGATTCCAACTCAATGAACAACACCTGAAATACGATATAGAGGTTGTTTGATATGATAATAAATAACAGGCACAGCAGGTCCTTCGAAACCTTGATGAGTTTGTTGGAATAGTTATTGTTAAACATACAAGTGCATTAGCGAAAGTATGACCGGCTTACAGATTGGCAAAGTACATGGTTCAGCAAAACCAGTAATTCTTCCCACTTCTCTTCTTTCCAAGCATGTTGCAATCCTCGGTTCAATTGGCTCAGGAAAAACAGTTGCTGCTAAGGTATTGCTCGAAGAGGCAACACTTTCTGGAATCCCTTCAATCATCATCGATCCACAGGGCGATATTGCGAAAATAGCGCTCTCTCAAACGATGACTGAATTAAAGAAAAACAATGTCGATGAAGCACGAGCGCAATTGTTAGATGAAAAAGCAGAATTTCGTATCTGGACTCCTGCTTCCGAACTGGGACTTCCTCTTTCTATTAACCCATTTTCTTCAGCTCCTTCTGTAGGGAATGATTTTGATGAAAATTCAAGTTCTTCTATAGCAGCTTTAGATTTGATGGCAGCAGGTTTTGCAGCCATCTGCGGTTATCCACAAAGCAATAAAATGTCGCAAATTAAGGCGTTTCTTAACCAAGTTCTTTTGTTTGCAACAAAGAAAAAGAATTTGCCAGAATCGTTCAATGAACTTGCCAACATGGTTGCAAACATTGATGACCACCTTGATAGTTTAGGCCTTGATTCAGAATCAGTAACAATCACTTCCGACTTAATCAGTGAGGCCGATCGCAAAGAACTCTCTCGACGACTTCGTTCACTGAACACTGGTGTCAATCGTTTACTCTTCCAAAGTGGAGTTGCTTTGGAACCTGAGACGCTTGTTACGCCAATTGAAACTGGTTATACACCAGTAAATATAATTCTCATCAATACCC
>Ga0307986_10003131_pt1 | contig 11622 bp, 23 predicted proteins | sample EllFjometageno82_FD_203170 | JGI IMG/M metagenome (GOLD analysis project Ga0307986, IMG submission 203170) | Marine microbial communities from Ellis Fjord, Antarctic Ocean - #82 | ecosystem: Environmental > Aquatic > Marine > Unclassified | place: Southern Ocean | collected 2014-10-09
TCGGTGGGGCCGTAGCCCCGTTATTGTTATGCTAATACTTTTGATGTTTTAATAGTGTAGGTTTGTCTTTTTAATACTACTGGGGTATCTAAAAACAATTCAGAAATTGATTCAGCTAACTCTATGGCAGTAGACTCAGTTAATTCATACCTGTTGCCGTAACGGTACTCTGTACCTTCACATCTAACTACCCATATATCTCTATAGATTTTGGTACGCTTAACCTTATGCTTAATGCCTGTACCATTACATGAAAAACAAACACCTTTTTTGATGTGTGAAAAGTTAAACAACTTTCCATCACCGCCACATTTGTTACATTCTTTAGTGTTAGTCATGTGTTGCTCCTTGCTCCAAGTGCCGCTTGGTCGGTTTGGGCTAACTCAACCCATAACCATATTGTATACACAAAACGGATAATAGTAAAGGGTTATCGGTAATAAATGTCAATTCACCCAAACAAGAAAAGGTGGGTCTGCAATAGAACTATCCGAACAGTTTGAGAAGTGTCTGACTTTCATCCAGTTTAATAGCCTAGTTGTTTGGATGAAAATTATAAACTAATCATGGGTGGTTCTAAGTCAGCCAAATTAACCGATTTAACGCCACCCTAAAATAAATTAATTATTTATGGCAACAGAACGAGGTTTACTTTATGATGTCGTTTTTCAGCAGCAGCACTTTCCGAATATACAGTGTTGAAGATTGAAGAAAACCAGGCAGTTTAGTGTTGCAAAAATCGTAAATTGTTCGGAAATAGAAGGTTAAGTCTTTGTTTTAATAGATTAAACCCTCAGATTGTGATTCCGGTGGTCGTGGGTTCGAGCCCCATCGTCCACCCCATTACCATTACCTTTCAGCGATAGCCCTTACTAACTTCCGAACACTTCCGAATATTTTTCCGAATATACAGTGGTGTTCATCCATCCAGTTTTAGACTATTTTAAGGTGGGGGTTACTTTGATTTTACGATCATAGATTGCCACTTGAGCCGCAGTTTTGTGACCAGAAAATTCTTGCTTATTACCCTCGTAGTCAGAAATGGCTTTTGCCTTAATATCATGGAAGGTAAAATCTATATTTATTTCACCATCGTATTCTGACTTTGCTTCTTTTCTGGCTTCTAATGCCCAATGCCTTAAACAGCCTTGAGTGGGTTGATAACCATTTGCGTCACAAAATACTAAATTAAAATTAGTAATCTTTTGAACAGACAACGCCAAATCAACAGCAGCCCTTAATCGAGGGTTCCATTCTTTAATCTGTTGCTTGCCTGTCTTGCCTTGTTTGATGTAAATGCCACTTTCTAGTAACTGGCTACGCGTTAAGTTCCATACATCACCTTGCCTAGCCGCACAGCAGTAGCTTATTTCCATTGCCGCAGCCAATAAAGGCCACTTAATATAAGCCTGGTTTAGCCACAGGTTGTATTCCCAATCTTCTATGTATCGTTCTCTAGGTGGCTCAGTAAACTTTTTAACGCCTTTAACGGGGTTCATACTTACTTTGCCATTCTCATACGCCCAGCTAAACACTGTGCTAAGAAATGATTTCTCACGATTAGCCTGTGTTATTACGCCAGCTTCTTTGCGCTTATCCATGTATTGCCGAATGTGGTGGGGTTTGATTCTATGGCGGTTCATCTTGCCAAATACCAAACTTAATTTATCACCATACTCTGCATAGTCTTTGCGTGTTCGGATTGCCAAACTTTTGTAATTGACGCTTGCTAGATATTGACGAATTAGTTCGGAAAACGCACCCGTGGGTTCCTCATGCAGCAACCTTGCTGAATTATACTTTGCCAGCACAACCTCTTTAGATTCTGTTAGCTTGCCCAGACGCACACAACCACCACTTTTAGGGCGATACTCATACGCACTCTTTCCTAAGTAGCACCGCACAGGCAGCCAATCTGGGCCGTTAATTCGTTTGCGTGGAGACATTTATAAACCTATCGCGCCAAAGTCGGGTTCATCATTATGCGCCAAGGCTTCGTTAAACCGCAAATGCGTAGGGTTGTTAAAAGAATACCAGGTAACGTGAGGCGCACCATTAGCATCTTTAACAAAGAATATGCCATGTTCCGTTAACACTTTGCACTGCTTGGCTTGAGCCTTGTAACCCGTCACCTTTTCAAGCTCTTGCTCATTCATTAAATCATTCATTTTCTGCAATCCCATTCTTCTATTTTAGTGCTTGGACTTAACCCTAACTTCACTCTGTCTTTGGGCTGAGAGTTTGGCGACATAACCTTTCTAGCCCATTTTACTTTTGCTCCACGCCTGTTTAGTTCATCTACTAATGATTGGTCTGACACCATTGTTATTGGCACAGGAACTTCTATCTTGACGCTTTTATTCATTACGCAGCCTCTTTAACGCCTAGCAATATGCGAGTAAGCCAGCCCAACTTATTAACAGTAATAATGTTATGCCGCCCCTCGTAGCTGTAAGCCTTTAATACAGGTTTAGCCAACACTGGCATAGCAGAACCAATGGTTGTTTTGCGCTTGGTGCGAACTGTTTTTACTTTGGCTAATTTCTCTGCTGCTATTTTTTTGTTTAAGCTGTATTTTTTCATTGAACAAGCGTGAGCAGTTCGGTTCAACTTTTTAGCAACCTTTGACATTTTTAAAGTGCTGGTCATAACCAAATGTATATCTTCTGGCGACCATGCTTGATTTTGCTTTTTAGCTTTCATTAATTACGTCCTTTAAAATTAATTTTTGTTTTCTTTAAAACTAACATTCTTGGTGCATTTGATCGTCACGCAATGCTTCTGGGTGATTCCATGTAAAGTCTTTATGGTCAACCGACATATTGCAGTCAGAACAATAGTGTTCATCAACATACGAAAGAGCAGCATCAATAGCATCGTGTGCTTTTTGGTGGTATTCACCTCGGTATATTTCATTGCTATATTCATCAAGAACGATGGGCAAGTAGCCCACCCCGTCAACTTTCTTAATCATGTAATCCATAACTTCCCCCTTAAAATGGTATATCGTCATCGAAAGCATCGTGTGGCCCTTTATCCATTCCTGCCATTACCGCTTCTTTAGCTTGCGCCATTTGTGTTGACTGCTGCGGTGGCTGTCGGTGTGCCTGCGTTTCTTTAGGCGTAAAACTAAACTTCATTGCTGGCGCGTTAGGATTACCATCCTTGTTACGCAGCCAACCGCTAACCCAGTAATCAATGCCGCCTACTTCTGCATTGCCCTTGAAGTGAGGGTGTGTCTCACTTTCACGCTTTTCGTTTTTCCAGATACCGCCTTTATTTGAATTATCGAACTGACTCATGCTTACATCTCCTTAGTTAAACGTACAAATTCTTGTTGCTTACCTGTTAATTGTTTCCAAATAACTTGTTTTTCATTTTGATCTAGCTCACTTAAAGCCTCTACGAGCAAACTTGTTTCGTTTGTTTGCTGGCTAGAGTTAACTAAAGCCACTACATCTTGAACAAGTTTTTTGCTTACTCGCTTTATAGGTTCTTCTGCTGGCTGACTTGCTAGACCTTCAAGGCTCATATCTAAATCATTTGGCATACTTGTCATATCAATCACTACAGTCTTATCTTCATCGTACTTATTTGTAACGTCTGAATCAGCCTCAGAATCTATGGAAAAAAGCCCCGATAAACAGTATTTACGCGCATAGGAACTGGTGCTGCCCGTTAGCTGGCTAGAATCCATGCCTTTTTTAACGCTTGCTTCTCTTGCGTAAGCTGTGGCAGTAATCATGTCTGCGCCATTGCTCAGTGTTGCAGTAGCCTTAATGTAGACGCGCTGAGTTTTAACAGTGACGCCAGCCGCTACAATTTCATCCTCTAACATTCCACTAAATACAAGTTCATCACTTAGCGTTAATGACAAGTCACCCAGTAGCGGCTTAACAGCTTTTAATATGTCTTCGCATGAACGAAAGTTATATTTGCCAAAACTATTACGCTGGCCTTTTGGTGCTTTAAGATTTTGTTGAATATCAGCTAGCTTTTTTTGAATACTCATACCTCACCTCTATCTATTCCTTCTATTATTTTTAACGCAGCTTTTTTATAAGCTGAGTGTTTTTCAGCATTTAATTTTTTACAATACGGGTTGCTGTATTCCCATAGTTTGTGAAGGTCACTTAAAACCTCCAAGTAAATATCAGTCATATCTGTACTCCACTAATAATTAAAATAGCGACAAACAACCACACTTGAGTTGTTGCGCTCATGCGGTCATGCCTACCCAAAACCATATTGAGCAAACTGCCCAAATAAGAATCCCTAGTGAATTAATAATTAGCGTATATCTTGAAATGTTCATTACGCACCTCGCAGTGTTAAAAAGTCTAAGTTGGGTTTAGTAAAGGGTGCTGGCTTTGAGTTTTGTAGGTATTTAAAGAAATCAAACACCCATGCCTCAAAGTCAGAATCTTGAGCTAGGTCTGTGGCTGTCAAACCATTATTTTCACTAAATAAGGCTGCTGCAAATATGCTGGCGGCTAAATCGCTTGTGCTTGCGTTCTCGTTAATGCGGTCTAATAGAATGTCAAAGGCTGTATAAGTGGTTGGCTTATAGTTCCAGCCAGCTTGGAAGATTACTTCACGATCAAGCATTAGTTTTTTATAAATTTCAGCAAGTGGTGAGCACTCATCAAACACACCATCAACAGGTGCATCGTTGGGTTCATCTGTATAAGCGTTTACCTGGTTGCTAACGTGGCAATAGTTTCCTAACAATGAGTTCATAATTCCGTCCTTTTTGCTATTTGTTAAACCATTATATAGTTAGATAGCTAACAAATGCAAACGAAAGAATAGAAATAATGCTCTTTTTATGCGTTTTTTTAGTGTTTTTTAATGTTTTTTAGATAAAACAGATAGGAGGGTAGTAGGGTAAATGTTAGCAATATGCAATTAGTTGGGGCCATTAGGCTCAGAATCTTCTTCAAACTTTCCAAGCGTGAGATTGCTTTTCCGCAGGGAACATAATCCACCTGTCGCAACCTTATGTTTTGGCTGGAGCTGGCTGTGCGCGTCTACGAAAGGCAAAAACCATGACCAAATTTTACTTTCAGTCATCCAGTGTAGTTTTCTGCATCGCATTTTAGCGTAGTTAAAGTTAGTTTTCATGATAATTATTCAGCCATGTAACTGCCGACTACAACCCCCAGTATTTTTGTTGAGTTAGTAAATTCAGCAATAGGATAGCGATCATTTAACGGTTTTAAGTATTTAACTGAACCACTAATGACATATTCCCTAAACACTGATGAAAGGCTTTCAGTGTCTATTGCTACAATTCGATCACCGCTTTTAGGCTCGCGATCTACGTCCACAAATATAAGTGTTCCCAATGGGTATGACCTGCCATTGTTGGCTGTCATAACCTCATCTTTCACTTCTAATGCAAAGGCATTTTCATTTAAATCTTCTGGGCATCCAACCCAGACTTCACTTTCCATATTAAACTCTCCATTCAGTAAATCCTTTAATGAATCCCAACTAACCACTGGGGCTTTCCTGGTTATCGGTTGAAGCTTAATTACTCCATCCGTCCTATTAATTGCATTATTGGACATAAGCTGTTCAATACTGCAACCAAATGCTTTAGCGATTGATAACAAAGCTATCGCCTTTACTTCCGCTTTTGGGTCAGTCTCAAGCTGGGCTAGCCGCCCTCTGCTTAAAGAAATTTTATTAGCAAACTCTTCTTGTGACCAGCCGTGGTCTTTCCGTAGATTCTTTACTCGCATTCCCAAATTCATTTTTTAAACCTTTGTTTGTTTAGTTGTAATAGTGCTGCTAGGCAGCTTACACAACCTTTCTGTCTTATTGATTGCTTTTTATATGTTAGTAAACTAAAAATAATATGCTCGAATCATTGCAATAATATACTTAGTAAACTAACATTAGAGTATGAAAACATTAAAACCAATTCCAATGAGTGAAGTTTTAGCGGCTTATGGAACCCAAACAGCCGTTGCAAAAGCGTTAGGCATTACTCATGGCGCAGTAAGTCAGTGGGGTGATTTTGTTTGCAAGTCTCGGCTTTACGAGATGCGTGATCGTCTAGCCCAAATAAATCTAATTGAAGAGTCAAGGACGGACATTTAATGACGGATAAATTATCAAACTCAGTCACAACTTCTCTGGACGATGATCTGTATGCATTTGCAAAAGCAGATTCGTATTTACTTAATATTGAATTATCAGTGTACATGAGAAGCCTCGTTGATAAAGAACGTAATAAACGATTCAGTGAGCTGAGCGTATTTCAAGACTTAATGCCGATCAAGAAAATTAATAAATAGATAAAAATTAATAAATTTTAGGTGTCATATGGAACATCATTTTGATGTTGATGAAGCGGTTATATACGGAGTTGAAAAGGCTGTGATGCTAAATAACTTCCGCTTTTGGTTGACTAAAAATAGGGCCAACAACCATCAAAATATTGATGATTATTATTGGACGTTTAACTCTGCTACCGCCTTGGCTGAAATTTGGCCCTACCTCAACGCAAAGAAAATAGGCCGACTTTTAAAAGAATTAGAAGTGTCTGGCGCACTCATTACAGGCAATTACAACAAGGCTGGATATGACCGAACTAAGTGGTACTCCATGCCAGAATTCAGCGTCAAAGCCGCGCCAATACTCATTTCCCAAAAATGCGCAATGGATAACCCAAATATGGGAAATGCAATACCCAAATATGGGCAACCTATACCAGATATAAACCCAGATAAAAAACCATATATAAAAAGTAAAACTCCAGCAAAGCTGAATTTTAATGATCTTGATTTAGATTTTGCTGATCGTATGTATCAATCTTTAACAGCCCAAGATTCTAAATTTAAAAAGCCAAACTTAAATCAATGGGCCGACACCATAAGAAAGATTCGTGAGATTGATGGAAGAGACTACGAAACTATAGCGGCTGCATGGACATGCGCTAGAAACGATTCATTTTGGCAGGCCAATTGCTTATCTGCTTTAAGCCTAAGAAAGCAATTTCAGAAACTTTATTTCTTATCAATTAACAAAAATAAATCAAATGGAGGCCAATATGCAGGCCAAAACAATCAGCGAGTTAATAACTCGGCCCCTGCAAGGGTCAGAGCAGAAAACGCAGAACGAGAAGCGAATAGATCAAGACCTGAGCGAACGATTAATTGACCGCCTATGGGAGGTAATGACTGACCTATTTGGTCACAAGTGGACTAGCAGCCATGACTTTTCTGATAACGGCAGTTGGACTTCTTTTCTTGAGGACTTGAACGGCAAGCAGTTTAAAGCTGGCATTGATGCGCTAAAGGATTGGACAGAATCATGGCCTCCAACAGCCACAGACTTTAGAAACATGTGCCTTGGACGCGCCAGAGGCGGTGAGGAGCAAAACATGATTGCAGCACAGCAAGCAAGGCAAGCAGAGGGTGGCCCTTTACTGATTACCAAGCAGTTAACCGATGAAGATATTGAATTTGGAAAACAACAATCAGCAGCTTTAAAAGGATTGTTTGCATGAAGAATTATTTAGCAAAGCCAAAACTAAAAAGCGATTACAAAGAATTATTACCTGATTACAAAGGCTCAGTTCACTTAGCGAAGTGGGGCGAAAGCGGAGGCTTAACTCACATTATTAAATCGCAGTTAAACCCGCCAGCTCGTAAAAAATATAACAAGGAAAGGAGTGCCGCATGATTCATTCAAACAGTTTAGACGCAATAGCTGCAATAACCCCAGTGACAGGGCAAGCAAGAATTGAAGTGCTTAAAGTAATTCGTGAGAACCAGCCAATTACTCGCCAAGACATTGCTGCAAATTTAGGTTGGGAAATTAATCGAGTAACGGGGCGTGTTCGTGAACTGTTAGACAAGAACAGCATTATTGAAGCTGGCAATGACACCACACACCGAGTTAAGCGTGGGTTACTGAGAGTTGCATGAGTTTAACCTTAGAGCAGTGTCAGTCAGTAGTTAAGCGCAAGAACGCTGGCATGTTATCTGCTGAAATTGCCAAGAAATATGATATGCCACTCTATCATGTGACGTTGATTATGAAGTGCAATCGCAACAGATACCCACTAAACGAGTATCTTTTGATTGATAACCCTGCGTATAAGTTTAGCCCTTTGCATGAAAAGAAATGCGCGTGGGATTTACGATTAAGTTTGCGTTTATCAAGACTGCCAATGAGCAAATGGGCTGATGCAATATGAGCGAAGTTATTTTCAGTGTTGATAACAAAAATGTATCGGGCATGATTCAGCAGATTATTCAAATGATTAACAAGGGGCTATTCATCGGCCCTGTTGAAGTGGTGTTAAGGCGTAAAGCTAGAAGCCTAAGTCAGAATAAAAAGCTTTGGCCTATGTTAAATGACATTCAAAAACAAGTTAATTGGTATGGCGATAGTCTCGACACCGATGATTGGAAAGCCATGTTCATGGCAAGCCTCAGTAAGCAACGCGCTGTACCAGGCATTGATGGTGGCTTTGTTGGTCTGTCTCAGCGAAGTAGTAAGCTAGACAAAGGGGAGTTTTCTCAGTTGATTGAGGTGATCTACGCCTTTGGGTCAGAGCGCAATGTGGCATGGTCAGAACCAGCTTTGCAGATTTATTCTAAATACAAGGAAGCTGCATAATGAATCATGTGTCAAATTATGTCGTTCAATTTTCTGGAGGCAGAACAAGTGCCTATATGGTTTGGCTTTTTGAAGAAAAACGTAAGCGTGAAAACTTTAATGTTGAATACATATATTGCGATACGGGAGCAGAGCATCCAAAAACTTATGAATTTATTAGAAATGTCGCTAGGCACTTCAATATAGAAATAACTTGTCTAAGAACTAAAATTGAGTTTATCAATGGTGTTGGTGGCCCTGCGTCATACAGTGTAATTCCACTATCTAAATGCACAAACGATTTAAATCCATTCTATGAGTTAATAAAGAAATGCGGTACGCCAACAGCAGCAGCAGCAGAGTGTACAAACATTTTAAAATCTATTCCAAGTGACAAGTATTGCAATGAAAAGTATGGCAAACGCAATTATGTTAAATGGCTAGGGATAAGAGTAGACGAGCCAAATAGAATAAAAATTGTTGAAGCTCAAACAGATATGTTTAGCGATTTACTACCTAAAAAAAGAAACAGTGTTCCATTGCGCTATCTTGGTGAAATCAGTGATTTTACAAAAAGTGACGTTATTAATTTTTGGTCTGAAATGCCATTTGATTTGGATATACCAGAAGAACTAGGTAACTGTGTTTTTTGTATTAAGAAAGGCAACAACAAAGTTGCGTTAGCTGCAAAAAAAGAGCCAGTTCTGGCGGCTGAATTTATAAAATTAGTTAACTTGCCTGACGTAAGAATTAAAGAAAGCAAAGTAAGTAGAGGCATGACAAATGAGCAAATGTATAGGGGTCGAATGTCATTACTTGATGTTATAGAGGCTCACGCAGGAATTAGCATTGAAGATTTAGAAAATTCCATTAGGCGTGGCAGAAGGTTTAATACTGATTCTTGCAGTGAATCTTGTGAAGCAATGACCTACGAAACAAACCTAGAATTATTTGAGTAATTATATGTTAAGTGAGAAGGGTGATGGAAAGTTTATTAAGTGGGAAAAAGATCAAAAAAAGATTAAACAAAAGAAATGCCGATCTTGCAAAACGTTATTTACACCATTTTCTTCAACGGCCTCTGTATGCTCCATAGATTGCGCTGTAACAATGGCAAAGGCTAACAGTGCCAAGATTATCAAGAAAGACATAAAGGCCCGTAAACAGGCTTTAAAGAGCCTTGGTGAACTGCACAAAGAAGCGCAGCCAGAATTTAACAAGTACATCAGACTAAGAGACAAAGGAAAGCCCTGTATAAGCTGCCAACGTCACCATGCAGGCCAGATACACGCAGGGCATTACAGATCGGTAGGGGCAGCAGCAGAATTGCGTTACAACGAGAACAACGTTCACGCCCAATGTGCGCCTTGTAATAATCATTTATCAGGTAACGCCATTGATTACCGCATTAATCTGATTAACAAGATTGGCATTGAGCAAGTTGAAGAGTTGGAAGGGCCGCAAGAGCCAAAGCGATACAGGCGAGACGATATTATTGCGATCAAAGCTAAGTACAAAGCCAAGGTAAAAGAGTTAACAGTAAATCTAGAAGGGGCGGCATGAGAACGTTTAATCAAGATGAAGTTAACCAGGGGGCTATGATTATTGGTTTTCTTGTTAAAGCAATTATTGAAATTGAAACACGCCCTCGCAATGAAGAAGATGATTTTTTAATGGATGCTGCGTTTGCTTGGGTAGAGGAACACAGCGATTCAGTTGAAATAATAGAAGCAGCAGAACATTAATTAAAAGGAATTTATATGCAGGTTGAACAGCTAAAAGTAGGGGATTTAATTCCTTATGTTAATAACTCACGAACTCACTCAGATGAACAAGTGATGCAAGTGGCGTCTAGCATCAAAGAGTTTGGTTTTACTAACCCGATATTGATTGATGATGATGGTGGAATCATAGCTGGTCATGGGCGGCTTATGGCAGCTAAAAAGTTAGGTTTGGCTATGGTTCCCTGCATACGTCTTGGTCATTTATCAGAAGCGCAGCGTAAAGCCTATGTGATCGCAGATAACCAGTTGGCACTTAATAGTGGATGGGACTTAGATGCGCTAAAGCTAGAAATAGATAGGTTAGGAGAGCTTGATTTTGATATAGAGCTCTTAGGCTTTGATGATGATTTCCTAACCAGCCTAATGATAGAAGAGCCTGGTGAGGGTCTAACCGATGAGGATGCCGTACCAGAAGCACCAGAAACGCCAACAACGGTTGAGGGTGATGTGTGGGTACTAGGCAACCATAGATTAATGTGTGGCGATTCTACCAGCATCGATGCATTGGAAAAATTAACTAATAACCAATTAGTTGATATGTGGCTAACTGATCCTCCATATAATGTGGCTTATGAAGGTAAAACTAAAGACGCGTTAACAATTCAAAACGATAGTATGAGCAATGAAAGTTTCCGTCAATTCTTAACAGATTCATACTCAGCAGCAGATTCTGTTATGAAACAGGGTGCTGTTTTTTACATTTGGCATGCTGATTCAGAAGGATATAACTTTAGAGGGGCTGCACAAGATACAGGGTGGCAAGTAAGGCAATGTTTGATTTGGAAAAAATCTAGCATGGTTATGGGACGTCAAGATTATCACTGGAAACATGAGCCATGTCTGTATGGGTGGAAAAGTGGATCTGGTCACTTATGGGCAACAGATAGAAAGCAAACAACTATTCTTGAGTTTGATAGGCCAAACCGAAGTGCAGAACACCCAACAATGAAGCCAGTTGAGTTGTTTGAATACCAGATGCTTAACAACACAAAAGGCGGTGATCAAGTTTTAGATAGTTTTGCAGGGTCTGGCACAACTTTAATTGCTTGTGAAAAAAATGGCCGTTTCGCTAGAGTAATGGAACTTGACCCTAAATACTGTGACGTAATTATTAAACGCTGGCAAGAGTTCACAGGTAAGCAAGCCATTAACGAAGGTACAGGTAAACCATACATTGAAATGAGCAACGTAATTGAGGGTGCAGCATGACAGATAAGAAACC
>Ga0307986_10003133_pt1 | contig 11619 bp, 13 predicted proteins | sample EllFjometageno82_FD_203170 | JGI IMG/M metagenome (GOLD analysis project Ga0307986, IMG submission 203170) | Marine microbial communities from Ellis Fjord, Antarctic Ocean - #82 | ecosystem: Environmental > Aquatic > Marine > Unclassified | place: Southern Ocean | collected 2014-10-09
AAACCTCTATTGCTGTGGAGTTTATGTGCATCTTCTGTGAACCATTTCTTCCCAAATGCCAACCGTAATTACCTTTTGGGAATGTTTGTACCATTACACCATCATAAGTATCATCAGCACCCTTAATAGAAGAACCACCTAATACAAATTCAGTTGCTATTGCACCCCTATCATCTCTACCCCAATGATCTACAGTTTTATATGGATTATGCCAGCCTGCTGTATGATGTAGAAATATGTATTCAGATGTTATCGGACCTTTCTTATATTCACCATTAGGTAGATAGTATTTATTTACTATTAATCCATTTTCCGTTGTATAAGTCGTTTCCGAATTATCAGTACTAGCGATACCCATACAATCCCAAGTGGCAGGACCAACAATACCATCAGCAGTAAGGCCGTTGGTGTTTTGAAATTCTTTAACTGATTTAGTAGTCCCTTTACCGAAAATGCCATCTGCGTATATATTTAGAAATTCTTGTAATAATTTTACATTAGAGCCCGTTGAACCGTTCTTTAATATCATAGTAGCGTTTAATATCATAATATCCTATTTTATAGATTAACATATGAACTTGGTACAATCCATTCATTACCGAATGGGTCTGCTATTTTAGTTTCTTGCTTTTTTTCGTAACCCAATAAAACTGTCACCCTTTCGCCAACCGGCAGGCAACCTTTGTGGTTCGTGAACGTCTGTTTCATTGTCGTTCTTTTTTGTTTTTCCATGCTTTTTATTTATCTTTTCAGTACCACCGTATAGTTCATCTAAGTCATCATAATCATTTTGATTCGAAATGCGTATTTTAGCCATTGATGTTACTTTATTAAATTTAATGTTGCGATGATATCTAAGAATTCTGAAATTGTATATTCTTTTGATTTTTCATCTTTGATTTTAACTGATTCTAATGTATCGGGATATTTTTCTATTAAACGACTTAGAATCTCAAACCCTTGGTCACTCCAAAAGTTTTTAAATGATGATTCCCCAAGCACATTTGTTGAGTATTCTGCCTCCACTTCGGAGTCTCCAGGTAGTAGTATATAATAAACCATAGTATTAATAACTATATCAATTCAACTGAATCAATGAGTTTTCGTATGTTTTAATTTTATTGACAGTGAATTTGAAGATGTCAAGTTCGAACTCACCCACCTCAATTTCTGATGATTCTAATATACTTGCGAACTCAGTTATTAAGTTAAATGCGTTTTGAGTTAACTGATTTGCATCAAATGTTACAACGATATCAGATTCATAATCGGTGTTGATTCTATCTGTTAAATTAAATTGAGTGTTTGGTTGTTCTAACTTAATATACCCATCGATTAGTTCTTTAGATATATCAATATTAATACGATTACACCATGGTTCTAACATATTTAGTAACTTTTCGTTACCATTAAATACTTTGAATTCAATATCATACTTTGGTGGTACGATTGGCTTCATAAGAGTATCATGCTTTACAAAGTGTCCCCATTTTCTGATGAAGTTACGAGTTGAACGTATGTTCTGTACTAACCACTCATCGGATTCAGTTCCTACCGTTGTAATGGTAGGGTTAAACCTACTACCTCTACAAGTTAAATGAAATACAGCCCCATCCCAAGTCTGAACGAATTTATATCCATTTAGTAAGAATCTATTAAAGATATCAGAATCCTCTTTAGATTGTGGTGCGTATAATGGGTCATGCCCACCTATTGATTGGAAATCCTCTTTGAATAAGAACCAAGGAGCAAATATACCCTCTGTTGTTTTACCTTTGTTCTGAGTTAGGTATTCTGTTTTGAAATGGTTTAAGAACCAATCTTCATCGAAATCTTCTGGTTCAGTTGGTGCATCTTTAATCAATGCTTTTTCAGGACCGGGTGGATGTAAATCCGGTTCAATTCTCGTTAAAGATACAACTGTCATTGGTTTCAAATGTTCTATTACAGATTCTAATGCGCCTGGACACAAATACATATCTGCATGATATATGCCAACAACTTTAGTAGTAGCTACTTCATCTATTAATCTATCATATAATATAGTATGTCCTAATCGTGTAGGACCTTCATTACGTATTGCATGAAAGTTCTCATCTTTCTCCATCATTTTATTACACCATTCCCATGTACCATCGTTACTGAAATCATCAGCAACACATATATGTGGTTCTACTCCGGCATTCTTTCTGATTGAGTTGTAGGACCATTTCAGGTATTTTAAATTGTTTCTACTCGGTTGTATAAAACTTATATCTTTTTTTGTTATCATAACTTTTGTTTTTGTTAGTACATCTCTTTTATAGTATCCAATAACTCTCTGTAGTTTTCTATTTGATGTGGGTATGTTTGTTGTTTATCTAAAATAGTTACTATATCACACGATGATAGGTTTCTGTAATATGAATCTTTACTAAAGTAATTCTCACGGACTTCTTTACCTCTGGATAACCACATTATATTTGTACCACCGAAGTAACTAGCAAGAATACCAGCACCACCAACGTAACTTATAAATTTATCACAGTTGGCATATAACATACATTGAATCTCATTAAACGATAAGTCTTGGTTTGATTCACATAAATCGCTAAATAACATAACATCATCAAAATGTTCAGTTAATTGGTAATCAGTTAGTACCCCAATACCATCTACTGATGCGTCTATATCCCCTAAAACATCAGATTTCATTTCATTTTGGTCTTGTGATGGTAAATCTTTATTTTTAGGCCTGTGGTAAATAACTAAATACCCATGATCTGTTAAATATGAAAACATTTCATATAAGCATTCTATACTAAAATATCGAGTGGGTTTGGTGTTAGCCTCTATGTTAAACGAATTATTTATAATTACAATTGGCTTTTCAAACACAAATCTATCGTTTTTATATATTGTTTCAAACGGTGGGGGTAGCCATTTTGAGTAATCTAACACACCATTTACTTGTGCTTTTTCCAAATCAGTCAACTCACCATAATTTTTTCCTAATACGGTATCCGCATTGTGATGTAACCACCCATTGGGTAAGCTTGTGAGTCCCGCTAAAGAATTATCTATAGTACGATGTGAATGTTTTTCAATAACAGTATCACAAAAATAATAAAAAGGTTTCATACCCTGTGTCGTATATACTGCATCTAATTGCCCCTGTGTATGTAACCAATACACATAAGGGGTAGTTAAAACTAATTCTATTCCGAATTCAGGGTTAGTATCTACTGTCATTATATTATTTCTAAAATTTCATCAATTGTATATTGTTCAGCTTCATTGGAAAATGGACCTTCATCTAAAACTTTTTCGTGTAAGTTTTCGCCAGGCTGGAGGCCTATCGTTGTTATTGGAACATCCCTACCATTAGCATATTTTTGTATCATTGCGGTCAATAAGTCTTTTATTGATAGAGCTTTCATATTTGGGCAAAATGGATTACTATCTACTGCGTTTTCTAAGCAATCAAATATTAAATCCAATGCCTGGTCAACTGTCCAATAAAACCGAGTAGCTTTAAAATCGGTAACAATTACACCTTCTCCTTCTTCAATAAGTTCCTTCCACTTACATAGTACAGATCCTGTAGAATATAATACATTACCATATCTTACAATTCTATACTTTGTGCCAGGGTTGTTTTCAGAGAATTGGTGAAACAAGCGCTCCATTAGAAGTTTACTAGCACCATATACACCAGCTACTTGTGCTGCTTTATCCGTACTGATACCTAATACAAAATCTAAATTTAAGTTTTGTGTTTCTTCTAATATTACTAATGAACCAATGGTATTAGAATTAATGCACGCTCTTACCTGCTTTTCAGCCATTCCAACATGTTTAAATGCCGCTAAATGAAATACACCATCAACACCCTGCACTGCTTGATGAACATCAAATCTGTCAGTAACATTTCCTGTTAATATTTCAACTGATGGGTGTAGTTGCTTTAACTTAATCAAGTTACCCTCACTTCTGGCTAAGACTCTTACCCTACCACCTAAATTTAATATCCGTGCACATAATGGTGTTCCTAAAAATCCACTTCCACCAGTAACTAAATACAGTTTTCCTTTTTTAATCATAATTATAGTTTTCTTTGTTTATTATAGTAAATATACGACTTTTAATTCAGTTATCCAAATTTTAATCAATAAAAATCGTATTCATATGTTTTTTGTAATTGAATTCGTTATAACTTTATTTCTGCTTTTATTAATTCCCACTCATTCAAATAGACTTGTTCGGTGAAATGTTCTTCGTAATTACGTTTAGCTTCTTCTGATACTTCATTATAGAAATCAATATCAGTTTTTAATTTGGCTGCTAACTCAGATGCTTTCAATAAATCCCTATGGTCAACTGATAGTTTTGGGAAACATTTTCTCTGCGTATTACTATCTACATTACCAATACATGGTATTCCTAAATAAGCACAATTCAGATTGAATGTACCCCCTATTGAATTTGGGTTTAGATGAACTGCATATTTAAAGTTGTTTAATTGTTTCATCCAACCTAACCATTCTGTATATGGTAGGTGTTTAATTTCTTCTAATTGTAATTCTAAATCGTGCATCCTACCCATTTGAGGTGCATATATATCAGTATCAAATGCTGTTGCAACTCTAATAGAATCTATGCCACCATACCATCTTCCAATATTACCACCAATGATAACGTTTGTTCGCTCTACTGATGGTAAAGCTTTAATCAAATCATCAATCATTAATGTTGGATTGATATATACAGATTTGTTTAATAGACCACGATAATATACTGCATCTATATCATTATGTGCAAATACAACATCAACTGAATCCATTTGTTCCAAAAACCATAATTGTTCTACTAATGGTAATGATTGGTAATACCAACTTGGACCTTCCTGCATAAATGAGGTTTTCTTACAGAATCGTTTCAGATCATCGACTACACTTTGATTAACATATTGTGTTACATTCTTTGGTATGATTAAGATACCCAGATCAAATTGAGTAGTAGTTTCTTTTATTTTGCTAATTGGGATATGAATCCCATCTAATGCGACTAACCAGCTGTATTCGGTTCGCATGTTTGTATGAGTTCTTGGAATTTTACCTTCAAATCCCATTTCAGTAAATAGTGCTACTTTCATAATTCCTCTTTTAATTAATTTGTTTTAAAATAGTTCTACTGTTTTTTATGTTTAAATTTCCTGGCATATAATTCCTTCATAATGTGATAACGTTCTATTATATGTTTCATCAAACGTATGACCGGGCGTGTGTCCTATATAACCTAATACTTCAAGCGTACCATTTTCTATATATTTATCAACGGCCCGTTTCACATCATCTACAAATTTGTTAACACCATAATCATCAAATATAAATATTTTATTTTCAATTGAAGATTTGAGCTTTATACAGTTTTCTATATCCATACATACTGCCGAATAACTATGGTCTGCGTCTATAAAGAATATATCACCTTCCGTTAATTGCCATTGATGCCTATATAAGTCGAAGTTGTAAAATTTGATATTATCTCTATCCGAATTAAATTCCTTTGCAAAGATAGATTCATTGTTATTAACAGTACTAACATCATCAAATAAATAACTCAGTACATTAGTACTTTGACCGTTATTAGTCCCTAATTCAACAACCTTTAAATCTCTGAAGCCATCTCCACTACAAAATTCCCATAAATCTTTTTTAAATTTATGAGATGTTGTTGACATTTGGTCACACTTATCCGGTATATATCGTAGTAATTCATCTATCATTTTATTCATATTTATTTACGTTCTTTATTTATATTCTTCAAATATACAACTTTTATTTGGAATTACCAAATCTACTATTAAAATATTCTTCTGTTTTCTTCATCCAAGTATACGTAGTGTCATCACCACCCGGTAACCCATTGTAGTGATATACCCAGCCCAATTTGGTAAATAACATATCATCTCCAATTATTTCTTTTTTGTTCATTTCTTGCATATTCCATTCATATGGTAATAATTTAAAATCAATACCCTCCATATGCATAAAGAAGTTTATAATAGGTTGATCTGTACCTACACCAAAAGTCGATTGCATTGTTAGTATAGATTCTGCATTAGACATGTAGAACTCTATTATCTTCTTGTAAAATGGCTTATGTTCTTTATTCATTATTAATACACCTGAATTAATGTATTCCCATATTGGGAATTTATAATCATTAAATAAATGCTTTGAATAATTTTCCATACTTCTACAAATCCAATCGTAACTACCCTCATTATGTACTGCACAGAATTTATAATCCGTTTGGTTAAACACATTGGGTGCATCTGGGTGTATAATTGTATCTGCATCTACTATCATTATTTGGTCGTAATCAACATCGTTTGCTTCTAATAAATCAAATACAAATAACTTATGCCAATTTGGGTTCATTACGTCTTTTGGATATATCCGATCTTCTAATACAAAGGTTTCTGCATTATTTCTCTCAGCCCATAACTTCCAACTATTAATCGATATTTGGTATGGGGTAACCCTACTAGATCGTTCTTGGTCTTTTATGTTTACTATAAAAATTATATTCTTACTCATAATTATGTTTTATGAAATCCCATACATTTTTCATTACTTTTGGTCGTTCGTGTTTAGGTATTCCGTTAAATATCCAGTTCCAGCCATACTTGATAAAGAATGGGGTATTATCCTCTTTCAATTGCCAATTAATTCCAAAGAATTCAGATCTATGTAGATGTGTCATTTTGAAACCGGGTGATAAATCTGTTCTGAAATCTATGTTGTTTAATTGTAACCAATAGTTTAACGCTGTCTGATCACATCCCTTTTTAACAATATTGTCCTGTAAATCTACAAATGTATCTATGTTATCGGTGTATAGTTTTTTAAATGATTCAAAGAATTCTTTATGTGTTTCGTTAAATACAATGAATCCTGAATTAATATACTTACTTTGGTCTAATTCAAATCCATTGAAGAATTCTTTATACCCTTGAATGCTATCATATATCCATCTCATATTACTTCTATCACACCAACCTACAAATTTCCTATCAGTTAATTCAAAAAAGTTAGGACCGTTCCATTTGTACATACATGTACTATCAACTAAGCAGATTTGGTCGTACTCAATACCTCTACGTTCCAACTCTTCAAATATATGTATATTCTTTTGCCAATTAGGTCGGTATCTTACTGTATCGGATTCCACTAATTCATTCACTTCTACAAAGTGGCAATCAAATCTTTTACAGAAATGCTTCCACGTATTTTTGGAATATTCAAAATATTCAAAGTTTCCATATTTCTCAGCATTACGTTTGTCTTTAACACCAAACCAATATATAACGTTTTTCTTCATTACTTAATAATTTTTAATTTGTCTAACATTTTATTTCATATTGCTTAGATAGTAATTTTATATCATTAGCTACCATTTTGGTAACCATTTCTTCTAATGTTGTTTTTGGCGACCATCCTAATTGAGAGTGTGCTTTAGATGAATTACCAACTAACATATCCACTTCTGCCGGCCTCATATGACATTCATCATGCTTAACATATGGTGACCAATCAGTTATACCAATACATGCAAATGATAAACTTAAAAAATCACGTATAGAGTGTTTTGTACCCGTAGAAATAACGTAATCATCGGGAGTATCTTGCTGTAACATTAACCACATAGCCTCTACATAATCAGGAGCATAACCCCAATCACGTTCGGCATCTAAATTTCCGAGTGTGATATGTGTTTCTATTCCTAATTTGATTCTAGCTACACCATCTGATATTTTACGTGTTACAAATTCAATCCCTCTACGTTCAGATTCATGGTTGAATAATATACCATTAACATTGAACATATCATATGATTCTCTGTAGTTTTTGGTTATCCAATGGCCATACAACTTTGCAACCCCATAAGGGCTTCGTGGATAAAATGGCGTGGTTTCGGTTTGTGGTGTTTCTTGTACTTTACCATACATTTCACTCGAACAAGCTTGATAAAATTTAATAGGTTTACCATAACCACGTATTGCTTCCAACATACGTAATACACCTAACCCAGTAACATTTGATGTTTGTACAGGCATATCAAATGATGCTTTAACAAACGATTGTGCTGCTAGATTATATATTTCATCAGGTTGTGCTATTTCTATTGCACGAAGTAACGAGCTTTGGTCTGTTAAATCCCCAGATAAGAATGTTATTTGGTGTTCTATATGGTCTAAATTATCTCGGTGTTTAGATGATGAACGCCTCTCTAACCCATATACTTTGTAATCTTTTGATAGTAGTAAATCGGCTAAGTAGCTTCCATCCATTCCACTTATACCTGTAATTAATGCTGTTTTCATATTAAATCTTTTAAATTATTATATTCGTGAAATTTACCTTTTCCTGAATGTAGTTTTTGTATATTTTCTTGTGATAATTGTTTAAATATTTGGAATGCATTTCCTTTTTTATCATTAAACGAATATTCGTTATCTTCATCTTTAACATACATCCGTTTATTTGGGTGTCGCCTAGCGTGCACCTTCAATAAGTTTTTACAAATATACTGCTTAACGTTGCCATTATGTAATTGATTATAACTAATAGCAAATCCCTCATCATCGTTATATAACATTGCTAATGGTATATTAACACCTGATTTAATTAAGTCTGATGAAATTACTAAGAATGAACCATCTATTTTTGTATATGGTATCATACTGAAATCAAACTCATCTATTGAATCATTTATTGAATTCATGTCTTTAATTGACATTTGTGATTTAGCTTGCTTTGGGTGTAAATGACCGTTGGCATCATCAATAAAATTATGTGATTCATAATCCACATGGACCGTTGGATTCCAACTTTCATCCCACATTTTCCTATCAGCAAAGCACATAATATATTTATGTTCATCAATTGAATCCGTATAGTTAGCTAACGTGTCTATTGCTTGTAACCCCTCTTTCGGTATTAAACTATCAGTTTCTCCCCAAATTACATAATCAACTATCTTACAATATTTGTAATTTAAGTCACGTCTGTAATCGGTATGGAAATACATATTATCATGTACCTCTGCATATTCTAAGTTAGTAACACCTGCTACTTTTAGTTTTGCGATACCATCATTAAACTTAGTCTGAATATCTCTGATTGATATTTTATCAAGATCAATTTTTTCTAAGTATTGAGTACAGTTCAAACAAAGGTCGATATATACATTCTCTTTATTTTCTATTACTGATAGCATATTACAAAGCCCATCTATAAATTCTTTATAGATTTCAATTTCGTAAAACATTATATGTGTTCCTATAACGTACTTCTTTTCTAATTTAACCATAGTGTAAATATACAACTTTTTATTTAATAAACCAAATTTTTCTTACGGATTCTTAATATTAATCGTTTGTAGTTATAAATTTATCAGATTTATTGTTTCTCATTTTCTGTATGTTTTCCACTATTTCTGATTTAAAATTCCAAGCTAATACAACAAACAAAACCTTTTCGGCTGGTAAATTACGTATTGATTCGAATGGGTATATTGTAGTATTACATACTTGATTATACCATTTAGTTGGTGTAGTATCTATAATCATATCCATTTGAGTTTTAGATAGATTCAGAAATGTTATTCCTTTGGCTGCAGCACCACACCCTACTATATAATACCCATCTTTTCTATATTGCTCTATACGCTCTCTCGTTTTAGTTGCTTTGGTATTACAATCTGATACCCATTTATCATATGTTTTTTCATAGTACAACCCACCCTTAGTTTCCATATCAATCCTAGACTGAACCGGCTCTGGTTTAGAGAATTTCTTTACAACAAATATATAAGATGTCCCATGAATTGGATTTGTGAATACATCAACTAATGTTAACCCTGCACGTATCAATAATTCCTTCATTGAATTTGTGTTAAAGTAACTGATGTGTTCATGGTATATTGTATCAAACTCTGTATTTGATATCATATTCGCCTGTGATGTTGCTATGAACAATTGTGAATCATCATTCATTATATCCTTACACCCACGTAAAAATGTAAGTGGATCAGGCACATGTGCAACCACATTCTGTGCTACTATAATATCAACTTCCTTAATAATCGGCGTTTTAGTTGGAAACATCTCACATTTTATAATATGCCCCTTTTTACTAGCGATTGGTTCTAAATTAAGTGCAGGATCTATCCCATACGTTGTTAATCCTTTATCCTTAAAGAAATCCAGCTGAGTTCCATCGTTACATGCTATATCTAATACAGTTTTTGCAGTAGGGTGGTATCTCATAGCTATATCAGAAAACTCTTTAAAGTAATCTAATGCTATTTGTGAGGTACCTGACATGTATGGGTAATCTTTAAACATTATATCCGGATCAACTGATTCATCTAATTGTAGATGAAAGCAATTTCCACATTTATTAAGTTTAAGTGGGTATGATTCTTTAACGTTATAATTATTAGCTAGTGGCATTTTCCCCCAATCCAACAACGGATTTACAGGTTCACCACAACATAGGCATTTATTTAATTTCATAATATTTTTTAGTATTTAATGAATGGTCTTTAAAATTCGTATTTTTCTTTAGTATTGCATCATTACGTTCGGTAGCGTATTCATACATTGATTTCCTATCAGTACCGATGTTAAGTACTCCAATTGTTTTACTATTTACTGCATTTAATATCATCGGTGCTATTACATCAACATAATCCTTAGATGTATATTGATTATCATATGCTACTGTATATGGAAATACAGTTGTACCAAAGCTTGTTCTAATGATTAAATGATTACTTACACATTTTACTGCACATTCCCCACCTAACTTAGTCCACGCATATATGTTTGTAGGGTCTATTGGGGATGTTTCCGTATAGTTACCCGTTTTACCATTATACACATAATCTGTGGATATATACACAAGTCTTATATCATTTTGTGCACAAACAATAGATACATTTGATGTACCTATGATATTAGTTTCTATTCCAATTTCAGGGTTCTTTTCAATATCAATATTACTAATACTTGCGGCTGAATGTATTACTATATCAGGACTGTGATGTTTAATACATGTACGTACTTCATCTATATAACGAATATTAACTTCGCCTTTTGGTGGACATATTAGTGTCTTATCAAGTTGTTGTAACTCAGTTCCCAATGTACCACTACCGCCAAATAAAAGTATTTTCATATTATTAAGATATCCAATGGTTTTTTAATAAGGTATTACTACCATGTATGTTTAAATACTGATAAACTCCATCTGTATTATTTCTGAATAACGATACCCACATTCCAACATTACCACTATTTAGAATAACCTTATCACATCTACTTAATATTTGCATTATTGCTAAGAATGTCTGTGCATGAAGTAACCTACCCCCAATTGGTATATGAAATTGTGTTGCTCGTTTATTTGATGCTACTTTAGTTACTTCCGTAAATTGAATAAAGTCTGGTATTTTAGTTTTAACGTATTCAGTAAACCCAACTTCATCTGTTTGGATTAGTAGTTTGTGATTTGGATATTGATTGTGTACACTTTGTATTTTTTCAATCATATCATCATGTGTTGG
>Ga0307986_10003134_pt1 | contig 11615 bp, 20 predicted proteins | sample EllFjometageno82_FD_203170 | JGI IMG/M metagenome (GOLD analysis project Ga0307986, IMG submission 203170) | Marine microbial communities from Ellis Fjord, Antarctic Ocean - #82 | ecosystem: Environmental > Aquatic > Marine > Unclassified | place: Southern Ocean | collected 2014-10-09
AACCATATTCAACAATTACAATTATATTATCAGAAGCAAAACAAATGGAGAGTCATGGGACAAAAAGTTAATCCAATAGGTTTTAGACTTGGTGTAAATCGAGGATGGGACTCCGTTTGGTACGCTAAAAAGAAAGATTTCGGAAATTTTTTAATCGAAGATTTTAAAATCAGAGCATACATTAAAAAAAATGTAGTTAATTCTGGTGTATCAAAAGTGATGATTGAAAGAACTTCAAACAAATGTTTTGTTACAATTTATACTTCAAGACCAGGATTTGTTATTGGTAAAAAGGGTAGTGATATCGATAAAATTAAAAACAATTTATCTAAAGTTACTAACAATGAGGTATCTTTGAATATTAAAGAAATTAAAAAACCAGAAACTAATGCTTATTTAGTAGCTGAAAATATAGCTCAACAACTTATAAAAAGAATATCTTATAGAAGGGCGATGAAAAGAGCCATGCAATCTTGCATGAGATTAGGTGCTAAAGGAATCAAAGTTTCGATAAGTGGTCGATTGGGTGGCAACGAAATTGCACGAACAGAGTGGTTAAGAGAAGGAAGTATTCCTTCCCACACATTAAGAGCAGATATTGATTATGATGAAGCTGAAGCTTTAACAACTTTTGGAATAATTGGAATTAAAGTTTGGATTTACAAAGGTGAAGTGTTTGCAAAAGAATTTAGCCAAGAAACAAATAAAGCAGCACCTAAAGAGGTTAAAGAATAATTATGTTACAACCAGTCAGAACAAAATACAGAAAAGCTCATAAAGGTAGAATTCATGGAACTGCTACTCGTGCTGCAAAAATTAACTATGGTTCATTTGCTTTAAAAGCTATGGCTCCTGAAAGAATTATTGGAAAGCAAATTGAAGCTGCGAGAGTTGCTTTAACAAGACATATGAAAAGACAAGGCCGTGTTTGGACTAGAATTTTTCCAAATATTCCTGTTTCCAAGAAGCCCGTAGAAGTTCGTATGGGCAAAGGTAAAGGCGCCCCAGAATACTGGGCATGTAGAGTTAAACCTGGCAGAATTCTTTTTGAAATTGATGGTGTTTCCGAGGCAATTGCTAAAGAAGCCCTTTATAAAGCTTCAGCAAAATTGCCAATTAAAACTAAATTTATAAAAAGATTTGTATAATATGAAAAAACAAGAAATTAAAAAATTATCTAAAGACGAAGTTATCAAAAATATAGATAAATTAAAAAAAGATTTATTTAATTTTAGATTTCAAAGAATTAATTCTGAAATTAAAGATCCATCTAAAATTGGACAAGCAAAAAAAACTATAGCAAGATTAAAAACTATACTAAAAGGAAAATTAAATGCCTAAAAAAATATTAACTGGCGTAGTGACTAGTGATAAGCCAAATAAAACTATTACAGTAGCAGTTGAGAGGAAGTATTCCCATCCAGTGCTCAAAAAGGTAGTTAAAGTTAAAAAAAAATATAACGCTCATGATGAAAATAATAAGTTTAAAATTGGAGACAAAGTTTCAATAATTGAATGCAGACCTTTTTCTAAAAATAAAAAATTTCAAGTAATGGATGGTACAAAATGATACAGGTACAAACTGAAATGTTGGTTGCTGATAACACTGGCGCAAAAAGAATTGAGTGTATAAAAGTCCTAGGTGGGTCAAAGAGAAGATACGCAAGTATAGGTGACACTATTGTTGTCGCTGTTAAAGAGGCAATACCCAAAGGCAAAGTTAAAAAAGGTTCGGTACATAAAGCGGTTGTAGTTCGTGTTAAATATGGAATTCATAGAGAAGATGGATCAAAAGTTAAATTTGATAATAATGCAGCAGTTTTAGTCGATGATAAAGGTGAACCCGTTGGAACAAGGATTTTTGGTCCAGTAACAAGAGAATTAAGAAACAAAGGTCAAATGAAAATAATTTCATTGGCGCCTGAGGTATTGTAAAATGATTAAAAAAGGTTCTAAAGTTAAAGTATTAACTGGAAGAGATAAAAAAAAAGAAGGTGATGTTATTGAGATCGACAGACCTAATAATAGAGCAAAAGTTCAAGGAATAAACATTGTGAAAAAACATGTTAAAACTACAAAAGAGAAAAAAGGTGGAATTATTTCCAAAGAGAGTTTTATTCATATATCCAACCTTGCGCTTGTTGATAAAAAAGAAAAAATAAAAAAAACTGAGGCTAAAAAATAATGACACCAAGATTAAAAGAACTTTATTACAAAGAAATTCAACCTGCACTTAAAGAAAAGCTTGGATTTAAAAACACTTTTCAAGGTCCAAAAGTTCTTAAAGTTGTTATTAATATGGGTTTAGGTCTTGATGGTGCTGATGCTAAAATTATGAAATCTACTGAAGAGGACTTGGGAAAAATTACCGGACAAAAGCCCACTGTTACAAAGTTTAAAAAATCTGTTGCTAACTTTAAAACGAGAAAAGGAACAAATGCAGGTTTAAAAGTTACTTTGAGAGGTAATAAAATGTATGAATTTATAGATAGACTAGTTAATATTGCATTACCAAGAATTAAAGATTTTAGAGGCTTATCACCTAAAGGTTTCGATAAATTTGGTAATTATACTTTTGGAATAAAAGAACACATTATTTTTCCTGAAGTTAATTTTGACAGAATAGATAAAATTAGAGGTCTTGACGTAGTAGTTGTGATAGCTGCAATGAATAAGGATCATAGCTTTGCACTTTTGGAAAAATTGAATTTTCCATTTATTAAAAAAGGAGACAATTAACAATGGCTAAAGTAAGCGCAATTCAAAAAAACGATAAAAGAATAAAACTTTCAGATAGACTTTTTAAAAAAAGATTAGCTTTGAAAAAAATTATCATGGATAAAAAAATTTCTTTAGAAGAGAGATTTAAAGCACAACAAAAATTATCTAATTTACCTAGAAACTCTGCAAAGAACAGGGTTATGAACAGGTGTCAAATCACTGGAAGACCACATGGTGTTTACAGAAAATTAAAAATATCAAGAATAGCTTTAAGAGACTTAGGATTGCATGGATTAATTCCAGGTATGACAAAGTCGAGCTGGTAGAAAGGAATATATGAGTTTAAGTGACCCAATAGGGGATATGATCGCAAGAATAAAAAATGCTTTAGTGAGAAATCATAAAAAAGTTGCACTGCCATCTTCTAATTTTAAAGTGAAAATTGCAGATATTTTGAAGAATGAAGGATTTATCAAAGAATATAAAATTGATACAGCAGATAAAAAACCAGTTTTATCTATTGATTTAAAATATTATTCAGGAAACCCGGTTATTAGTACTTTTGAAAGAGTATCAAAACCTGGAAGAAGAATATTTTCAAGTGCTGATAGTTTACCAAAAATCAATGGTGGGCTGGGTGTAATGACTGATGTTGATGCCAGAAAACAAAAAGTTGGTGGCGAAATAATCTGTAAGGTGTTTTAATGTCTAAAATTGGTAAAATAAGTATCTCAATCCCTGAAAAAGTTAAAGCTGTATTGTCTGGTAGTGTTCTTAATATTGAAGGACCATTAGGGAAAAAGTCTCTTAATGTTGATTTAGAAATGTTTAACTTAGATATTACCGAAGGAAAAGAAATTTCAATTAAACCAAAAAAAGTTGATAAAGATTCAAAAAGACTATGGGGAATGAATAGAAGTTTAATCAATAATGCTGTGATTGGTTCTAGCACTGGTTATGAAAAAATACTTGAATTAGTTGGAGTTGGATACAGAGCTGCATTAAAAGATAAGGTGTTAAATCTGCAACTCGGTTATAGTCATGATATTAATTTTGATATACCTGAGGGTATAAAAATTGTTGTTGAAAAACAAACAACTGTTAAAGTTAGTGGATCTGACAAACAACAAGTTGGTATGGTATGTTCAAAAATTAAGTCATTTAGAAAACCAGAACCTTACAAAGGTAAAGGAATCAGAGAAAAAGGTCAGTATATATTAAGAAAAGAAGGAAAGAAAAAATAATGAAACTAAAAGCTAACGATAGAAAAAAATTCAGAGTAACCAATAAAGTTAAAAAAGTTTCTTCTCCTGACAGGTTCAGGTTAAGTATATCAAGATCATCGAAAAATATATCAGCACAAATAATTGATGATGTTAAAAACATTACTTTGCTTTCTTCTTCATCTGTCGAAAAAGAAATAAAAGCTATGGATAAAGTTAACAAGACAGAAATTTCTAAAATTGTTGCTGAAAAACTAGCAAAAAAAGCTGTAGAAAAAAAAATTACAAAAATATATTTTGATAGAGGTGTTTATAAATATCATGGTAGAGTTAAGGAATTTGCTGAAACACTACGTAAAAATGGAATGGAATTTTAATTATGGATTTTAGAAAAAAAAATGATGATGGTATTTTAGAAAAATTAGTTCACATTAATAGAATTACAAAAGTTGTAAAAGGCGGACGTAGATTTGGTTTTTCAGCACTAGTTGTTGTGGGAAATCAAGAGGGAAAAATTGGAATTGCCCATGCTAAAGCTAAGCAGGTGCCTGATGCGATAAAAAAAGCCAATGAAACAGCTAGAAGACAATTAATTCATATTCCTTTAAGAGAAGGAAGAACAATTCACCATGATGTTTATGGAAAAGATGGTGCAGGTAAAATTATTTTAAGATCTGCCCCCAAAGGTACTGGTATTATTGCAGGAGGTCCTGTCAGAGCAGTTTGCGAAGTTTTAGGAATTAAAGATATAGTGGCAAAATCTATGGGAACATCAAATCCCCACAACATGATAAGAGCTACCATGAAAGCTTTGTCAAAACAAAATTCACCAAAGCATATAGCAACTATTAGAAATAAAAAAATTTCTGAAATAATTGAAAAAAGAGGATAATGAGCACATTAAATACAACAGGTAAAGTTCTATACAAAAAAAGAATGAGAGTAGGTAGAGGTATTGGCTCAGGTAAAGGAAAAACTTCTGGAAGAGGAGTCAAAGGTCAAAAATCTAGATCAGGTGTTGCTATTAAAGCTTTTGAAGGTGGGCAGATGCCTTTATATAGAAGATTACCTAAAAGAGGGTTCAATGCGATTAAAAGATATCAGTCTATTATCGCAATAATGAATTTAGAAAAAATTCAATCTTACATAAATGAAAAAACTATTAATTCTACTGATGTAATAAACATAGCATTGCTAAAAAAATTAAAATTAATTAATAAAAATTCACAAAAATTGAAGATACTAGGTACAGGTGATATTAAAGATAAAGTCAGTATTGAAACTGATCTAATATCAAAATCTGCTGTAGTCAAATTAGAGAAAGCTGGCGGCAAATTTCAGTTAAAAAAATAATTAAGATATTATGAGCGCATCTTCTCAAACTAATGATCTTAAAAATAGAATATTTTTTTCAATATTTATTTTAGCAGTTTATAGATTTGGTACCTTCGTACCCATCCCTGGGATTGATCCAGAACAATTACAGATAATGATGAGTGGTAACCAGAAAGGACTACTTGGTATGTTTAACGTCTTCGCAGGAGGCGCCGTGGGTAGAATGGCAATTTTCGCTTTAGGAATAATGCCATACATTTCTTCATCTATTATTGTTCAATTATTAACAGGAGTATCTGACTATTTTAAAAATTTAAAAGCACAAGGAGAAACTGGGAGAGCCAAAATTACTCAAATAACAAGATATGGAACCGTTTTATTAGCTACTGTTCAAGGTTATGGATTAACTATTGGATTGGAATCTTCTGCTAATTTAGTTATTAACCCAGGCTTATTCTTTAAGATAACTACTGTTTCAACTATTGTAGCTGGAACAATGTTTTTGATGTGGCTTGGTGAACAAATAACACAAAGAGGTATTGGTAATGGTATTTCACTGATCATTTTTGCTGGAATTGTTGCTGAAATTCCAAGAGCTCTAGTCACCACATTTGAATTGGGTAGAACAGGCGCTGTATCAACAATTATGATTATTGGAATTTTTGTATTACTAGTTGCAACAATTATGTTTATTGTTTTTATGGAAAGAGCGCTAAGAAAAATTTTAATAAATTATCCTAAAAGACAGATGGGAAATAAAATGTATGGTGGAGAGTCTTCTCATTTGCCCTTAAAAATCAACCAAGCAGGTGTTATTCCAGCAATCTTTGCATCAGCATTATTGTTGCTACCTGTAACTTTTTCTAATTTTAGTTTTTCGGACAATGATGCACTTTTAAATATAAGCTCATACTTTACTCAAGGCCAACCGCTTTATATGTTGTTATATGCCTCCGGAATAATTTTTTTTACTTTTTTCTACACCTCAATTACATTCAACCCAACGGAGACGGCTGACAATTTAAGAAAATATGGTGGATTTGTACCAGGGATTAGACCAGGAGAGAATACTGCCTTATATATAGAAAAAATAATAACTAAACTGACTACGATAGGTGCTCTTTATTTGACAATTGTATGCTTGATGCCTGAATTTTTAATTGCCAACTATCCAATACCTTTTTACTTGGGTGGTACTTCAATTTTAATCGTTGTTGTTGTTGCAATTGATACTGTAACTCAAATACAGACAAGATTAATGAGTTCCCAATATGAGCAATTAATAAAAAAAACAAAATTCGGTAAATAATATCTGTGAATATAATTTTATTTGGCCCTCCAGGTGCAGGAAAAGGGACACAAGCCCAATTCATAGTAAAAAAACATAACTATTTTCAATTATCAACAGGTAATCTTTTAAGAGAAGAAGTTAAATTAAAAACATCTCTTGGCACAAAAATTGAATCTTTAATTTCAAATGGTAAATTTGTTTCTGATGAAACTGTTAATGCATTGTTAAGAAAATCTATCACTAACTTAAAATTTAGAGACAGAATTATTTTTGATGGGTATCCAAGAAATGTAGAGCAAGCTAAGAATTTAGAACTAATCTTAGGTGAATTCGAACAAACTATTGGTCATATAATTTTTTTGAATGTTTCCAAAGATATTATTGAAAAACGCATTATGGGTAGAATGACTTGTAATAAATGTCATATGACACTGAATGAATTTTTTAATAAAGAACAAATTGAATTACATCCTTGTGGCAAGGAGTTTCTTAAAAAAAGAAAAGATGATAGTTTCGATATAGTTGTTGCAAGATATGACACATATATGACAGCAACCAAGCCAGTGCTTGATTTTTACTCAAAAAATTCAAATTTCACTGAAATTGATGGTGCAACTGAAATAGATGATATTACCAACAAAATTAATGATGTTCTTAATGTTTAATGCGTTGACTTTAGAACATCTTCTTATATAAAAGGCTAAATTTATTCTCAAAAAATATGGCTCGTATAGCAGGTGTAAATATTCCGCAAAATAAACTTGTCCACATAGGACTAACGTACATCTATGGTATTGGTAACAAGTTTTCAAATCAGATTTGCAGATCGTTGGAAATTCCTAATGCAAAAAGAATTAACGAACTAACGGATGATGATATCTTAAAAATTAGAGAATACATAGATGCAAATTTTAAAGTAGAAGGTGATCTTAGAAGAGATTACTCTTTAACTATAAAGAGATTAATTGATCTTGCATGTTACCGTGGATCAAGACATAGAAAAAAACTTCCTGTTAGAGGACAAAGAACAAGATGTAACGCTAGAACTAGAAAAGGTAAAGCTATTGCAATTGCAGGTAAAAAATTAACACCACTTAAAAAATAATTAATTTATGGCTAAAGTAGATAAAGTAGAAAATGCAGATTCTGTTGTAGAAAAAAAAATAGAAAAAAAAGCTGATAAAAAATCTAAAAAAAGTTCATATTCTAAAAAAAAAAAAATCAAAAAACACATTCTTAATGGTATTGCTTACGTGCAATCAACTTTTAATAATACAATAATTTCAATAGCAGACACTAACGGAAATGTTATTTCATGGGCGTCAGCTGGTCAAAAAGGTTTTAAAGGTTCTAGAAAGTCAACTCCTTATGCAGCGCAAATAGCAGCTGACTCAGCTGCATCTAAAGCATTAGAGTATGGAATGAAAACATTAACTGTTCAAGTTAAAGGACCAGGTTCAGGAAGAGAAACGGCCTTAAGAGCCTTACAAGCAAAGGGTTTTAAGATTCTTTCAATAAAAGATACAACACCAATGCCACATAACGGCGTAAGGCCACCAAAAAAAAGGAGAGTTTAATAAGATGGAAAGCTTAAATGTAAATGTTAAAAACTGGAAAGCATTAATTAAACCCGCACAATTAGACGTTACAATTAGTGACGATAGTTCACATGCAAAAATTATAGCTGAACCTTTAGAGAAAGGTTACGGACTTACATTGGGGAATTCACTAAGAAGAATTTTACTTTCTTCAATCAGAGGTGCTGCCGTAACTTCAATTCAAATTGATGGAGTATTGCATGAGTTTACATCTATAAAAGGTGTCAGAGAAGATGTTACTGATATAGTGTTAAATGTTAAATCATTGGCATTAAAAAGCTCTTCTGATTCAGCTAAAAAACTTATTTTGGATGCAAAAGGACCCGGTGAAATAAAAGCTTCTGATATTCAAGGCGTAACTGATATCGAGATTTTAAATCCTGATTTGGTTATTTGTAATTTAGATGAAAATACTCATTTTCATATGGAAATGAATGTTGGTACTGGCAAAGGTTATGTCCCGGCCATAATGAATAAGCCTGAGGAGCCACCTTTAGGCCTAATAGCTATTGATTCATTGTATAGCCCAGTTAAGAAAGTTTCATACTCTATAAGTACTGCTAGAGAAGGAAAGGCTTTGGATTATGATAAATTAACCATGGAAGTTGAAACAAATGGTTCAATTTCAGCTGAAGATGCGGTTGCATACTCGGCTAGAATTTTCCAAGATCAGCTGAATATGTTTGTGAATTTTGACGAACCAGTAGAAGCTCCAATTAAAGAAGTTTCAAATGAACCCGAGTTTAATAAAAATCTTTTAAGAAAAGTTGATGAATTAGAGTTGTCAGTTCGTTCTATGAACTGTTTAAAAAATGATAATATTATTTATATAGGTGATCTTGTTCAAAAATCAGAAGGAGAAATGCTTAGAACACCTAACTTTGGTAGAAAATCTTTAAACGAAATAAAAGAAGTGTTAACAGGCATGTCCTTGTATCTTGGTATGGAAATACCAAACTGGCCACCTGAAAATATAGCTGAAATGTCTAAAAAGTTAGAGGAGCAAATTTAATGAGACACGGAATGGCTAATAAGAAGCTCAATAGAACTTCTGAACATAGAAAAGCATTATTAAAGAATATGCTAAATTCTTTAATTAAATATGAGCAGATCACTACTACACTTCCTAAAGCTAAATTCTTAAAACCCCAAGCTGACAAAATAATTACTTTAGGTAAAAAAGAAAATTTACTAACAACAAAGATGCTGATGACTAAATTACAAGACATCACATCAGCTCGTAAAGTTACAAAAACTCTTTCTAAAAGATATGAAAAAAGGAATGGTGGATACACTAGAATTATCAAAGCTGGATTTAGATATGGCGACAACGCACCAATGGCTGTAATTGAATTTGTTGATAGAGATGTTGAGGCTAAAAGAGTTGATAGAAAGAAAAAAGACACCATTAAAGATCAAAGTGAAGAGAAAAAATTAGCTACTGCTTAATTTTAAATATAAAAATATATCATCATGAAAAAGACATTTAGCGTTGATGCAACGTTTAACGATATGCGTATGGATCGTTGGATAAGAAATAATTTAGGAAATATCCCTCAAGGCTTGATTGAAAAAAGTTTAAGAAGTGGAAAAATTAAACTTAATAATAAGAAGACAAAAAGTTCACAAAAAGTAAAAACAGGTGATGCTGTTGACTTATTTAATTTTGATTATACAGAAACAATTGTTCAAAAGAAAATAAAATTTGTACCATCAGAGGAAGTTATTAAAGAAAATGAAGATTTGATAATTGATAATAATAATGATTTTATTGTATTAAATAAAAGTTCAGGCATTTCTGTTCAAGGTGGAACAAAATCTAAAAAAAATTTAGTGGATATTTTTGCTAGAAGTGACATTTTTCAAGATACAAAACCTTTTTCTGTACACAGACTTGACAAAGACACTTCAGGTGTATTTATAATGGCTAAACATAGAGAGTCTGCGCAGTTATTAACTTCATTATTTAGATTAAGAAAAGTGCATAAAACTTATTTAGCTATATGTCATGGTGAATTACAGAAAGATTCTGGTGAGTGGAATGATGATCTTACTAGATATGATAATGATAAAGAGATAGTGGAAAAAGCAAGAACACTTTATAAAGTTTTAGATAAAAACTCGATTTGTAGCTTAATTGAAATGAAACCAATTACTGGAAGAAAACATCAACTCAGAAAACAACTCTATGCTGTTGGTTGTCCAATTTATGGTGATCAAAAATATAAGTTTAGTAATACCAACAAGGCAATAAACAAAAATTTAATGCTTCATTCTTATCAAATTAAATTCATGATCAAGGATAAAAAATATACTTATAAAGCACTCTTACCAGATTATTTTAAAAAACTTTTAAAGACTAAAAGACTTAGTTTTCCAAGTTTTTAGTAAAATTATCTATAATCACATCACCAATGCCGTTATAATTTTGATCGTTAATTTTTTTTAGATTAGTTACACCTTTATCTGAAATTCCACATGGAACTATATTCTCATATTTAGAGAGATTATTATCTATATTTATTGCAAAGCCGTGATAGGCAATCCACTTACTAACTCTAATACCAATTGCTGCAACTTTTTTAATTTTAGCTTTATCTTTAATCCAAATTCCAATATTTTTAGGATCACAAAATGAATTAATGCTATATTCAGATAAACTTTCAATAATTGTTTTTTCAATTAATTTTATAAATTTTCTAATATCTTTATTTCTTTTTTTCAAATCTATAGCAAAATAACAAATTATTTGACCGGGACCGTGATAGGTAATTTTACCACCTCTATTTGTCTTAATTAAATTTATATTGTTATTTATAATTTCTTCATCTTTATAGCTTGTGCCTGCAGTATAAATTTCCTCATGTTCCAGGATCCAAATTAAATCACCCTTTTTATTGTCATTTATATAAACCAACCTTTGTTCAAGAAACTTTATAGCCTCATCGTATTTTATGGGTTTTATGGACTTTTTAATTTCTATATTCATTTAAAAATTGTATTATTCTTATTATGCACTAATAGTGCAAAATTGATTTATAGGTAATTTTATGTCTTTAATAAAAAAAATAAAAGATAAAAAAGTTAATTTTGAGTTTAATAAAGAGTATTTAAAAGTTGTTACCTCCAAGATTGTTAACAATGATGCTCAATTTATTACTAATTCATTTAACGAAATGCACCCAGCAGATGCGGCTGATATTATTGAGCTATTAGGGCAAAATGACAGAGAAAGTTTAATAAAACTCAATAATTTTAATATTGACCCAGAAGTATTTATTGAGCTTAATGAATCTGTTCAATCAGAAATTATAGCTTACCTATCACCAGATTCGATAGTTAAACTTTTAAAAAATCTTGAATCAGATGATGCGATTGCTATTTTAGAAAATGTAGATGAAAAAGATAAAAATGTAATTTTAAGTTCTTTACCGCCCAAAGACCGTT
>Ga0307986_10003137_pt1 | contig 11606 bp, 13 predicted proteins | sample EllFjometageno82_FD_203170 | JGI IMG/M metagenome (GOLD analysis project Ga0307986, IMG submission 203170) | Marine microbial communities from Ellis Fjord, Antarctic Ocean - #82 | ecosystem: Environmental > Aquatic > Marine > Unclassified | place: Southern Ocean | collected 2014-10-09
TTAATTATTCAAAGATTAATAGTAGTTGATTTTACAGAATTAAAAAAGGGCTTCCTTGACTGGAAACCCTTATGATATATGGTGGGGCGTGAGCGACTTGAACGCTCGACCAGCGGATTAAAAGTTTTATGGTCTACTTTATCACTATCTATCACTATTAGTCCCTATCCCTATATTTTATGCTATTATACGGTTATTTATAGAAATTACAACATAACTATCTTTGACAATAAATCACTATTAATACTTACAAAACATGACCCCAGCATGACCCCAGTTTCAATTATGGATAAACACTTTAACTTTACTGTTAAAAATTTAAACGAACTTCAAAATGCAAAAATAGGATCCAGAGTTACTTATTATGATACTAAAGTTGTGGGGTTATCTGTTCGCGTAACAAACACTGGAATCAAATCTTTTGTCGTTCGAAAGTTTATGAATAATAAGGCAGTTAGAACAACTTTAGGCCACTACCCTGCTATGACTATTGCTCAAGCCAGAGTGACAGCAAGAGAGGCACTTAACACTATCAGCTCAGGCGTAAACCCCAATCATCAGAAAATCGCTCAAAGAATCAAATCTGTTACGTTACAAGAGGCAATGAATGACTATATTTCCAATAGAAGTCATGCATTAAAACCAAAAACAATCAAGGATTATCGGTCTATTTTTATCGGCTATTTGTCTGATTGGTCTAATAAAGAACTTGTTAATATTACCAGGTCAATGGTTGTAGTAAAGCACAAATCTATTGGTAAAAAAAGCATATATAGAGCTAACGCTACTATGAGATTATTGAGAGCAATATTTAATTTTGCAATTACTGAATATGAAAGTTCAAATGACATACCAATTATTACATACAATCCTGTTCAAAAACTTAGCCGCAACTGGTTTAAAGAGAATGTTAGAACCAATATTATCGAACCTAACGACTTAAAAGATTGGTTTGCAGCTGTTAACGCCCTTCCAGATAATAAAGCCAACATAGCCTATAAAAATACCTCTGAAACAGTTCAGGATTATCTTAAATTACTTCTTTTGACTGGCCTTAGACCATCTGAAGGAATTAACCTTAAGTGGAGTAATATTGACTTTAAAAATCAGCTACTGAGTATTAAAGATACTAAAAATCGTGAAGACCATACCCTTCCTCTCACTAAACATATTATTAAACTACTAAAAGCTAGAGAAATAATTTCGCAGGGTGATTTTGTATTTCCGGGACATGACCCAATGAAGGCTTTAGTTAATCCTAATAAACAAGTGAAAAAAGTGATCGAAGGGAGCGGTGTTCAGTTTCTACTTCATGACCTTAGGAGAACTTTTGCAACCTATGCTGATAGTCTGGGTATTCAACATAATACAATTAAGCGACTCATGAATCACAAAAATAATGATGTAACCTCAACTCACTATATACATCAATCAATTGAAACTCTTCGAGATCCTATGCAGAAAATTACTGAGTACATACTTGAGAAAAGCAAATGAGATACGAACTTGTAGATAGTAATAGAGGTAAAGAAACTATAGCTATGCTAGAGTTAAGATTAAAAGATTTACGTGCTACCAATGAAAATACGGAAGAACTCTCTGCATTTCAAGATAGTGTAAATATTATCAAGGTATTCCAATTAAATAATCCGAACAAACAATTAAATGCCATTCTAAAAAATAGAAAAATTAGACTCGATCAAGCTATATTTTGCATCTTAGGCTTGAATCCAATGGCTGTTATTACGTTAGATAAAAACATTCAAGTAAAGGACGTGCTCTTGCTGGATAAACTTTTATTGTCTAATGAGTCTCGTATGCTTTCAATGTTAATCAAGCCTGAACAAGAGTTTATAGATAACTTATACATTGAAATTTTAAGTGATATAAAAGATTTTATAATTAAGGCTATTGATGAAAGAATACTAATGACTAGTAACAATCAAAATACTCTCAATAACAAAAAAACAACAAAAAGACTTGCAACAATTGAGAAACAAATCCTAATTAACAAACTTGCTAGAGCATTAAAACAGGAGGATCCCCGACTAAATAGATCCGATATTGCACGTGAGTTGTGTGAAAAAGAAGAAATTAGCCTTTCACTTGAAACAATTAGAAAAGATTATTTAGATAAACACCCTAATTATTAATAGATAAATCATTAATCCCACAATCCCCCACTAGAATGCTTTAATAGTAGTACTTATAGACACTTAAATCCCCCAATCCCCCGCCCCCAAATTGACCATATTAACTGATAATTTGTTTCAGTACTTTTAAGTATTGAGCAGACCGCTTAACGTAGTCTATTTCTAACAATTAATAGGAGTGAACATGGCATTTGATAAACTATTAACGCCGAAACAAGTCGCTGAACGCCTCAATATCAGTGAGTTAACACTAGCCAACAGTCGCTGTAATGGTACTGGCATTATGATTGATTTTGTACGCATATCCGGTAAGGCGATACGTTACAAAGAGTCAGTCATAGAAGCCCTCATAGAAGCCAACACGTACAGCCATAACGGCAAAGTTAAGATTAAGGAGAATTACAATGGTGATAAGTAAAGAAGAATATATAAACCACTACATAAACGAAGGTCGAAAGTTCTTCCCATGTAGGGTTAATGGAAAACAACCAATCACAAATCACGGCTATTTTGATGCGTCATCCAACCCTGATCAAATCAGAACTTGGTGGGAGAGCTACCCTGATGCTAACATAGGCCTTGTCACAGGCAAAGAGGCCAACTTAGTTGTTATCGATGTTGATGTAAAAAACGACGTTGATGGCATGGAAAGCCTTGAGCATTTACAAATCGAATGTGGTGACTTTGACACTTTAATGGTGAGCACACCATCAGGTGGCAGACATTACTACTTTAAATATCCACAAGGCAATGACAATATAAAGAGCATGGCAGGACTTAGGCCAGGCATTGATATACGGTCCAATGGTGGGTACATCATCGCTCCAGGGTCCAGCATCAATGGAAATCCTTACACTATTGAGGATAAAAATAAAGAGATTGCAGAGCTACCTAAAAAATTGCATAAGATTTTAATTAATGGCAAGTTAAAGGCTGGAACTAAAAATAGATCACTTGCTCAAATCAATCATGTCTCGCAGAAAAGCTCACTCATGGGTATAAAAGAAGGTCTGAGAGATGACGCTATTTTTAAATTTTCATGTGAGCTTAGGGAGAATAACGTGCAGTATGATATAGCTGAGAGTCAAGTCCTCACTATTGCGCATAACTGTATACCACCATTCCCTGACAATGAAGCAATAAAATGTCTTCAGAGCGCATTTAAAAAAACCAAACCTAAAGCCAAAAATCCAACAGATGTAGGCAATGCTGAAAGACTTATTGCAGCTCATGGTGGTGACATCAAGTACGTGTACGAATACAGAAGCTGGATTCACTGGGATGATAATATCTGGATTACTGATGAAAATGGTCATATGAACAGATTGGCCAAACAAGTAGCAAAGTCTATCTTCTTAGAAGCTGAAGATGAGGAGGATGAAAATCTGCAAAAAAGACTAGTCCGTCATGCACTCTCCACAGAAAGTTTAAAACGCCTAGAGTCAATGGTAAGTGTAGCTACCACTGAAAATGGTGTAACAATATCGCAATCAACTCTTGATGATGATAAATACCTACTAGGCGTAAAGAATGGTGTTATTGATTTAAAAACTGGAAACCTAATGCCTAGCACTAAGTCTCAGATGATTACCAAGCAAGCAAACGTTGATTTCGATGTAAATGCAAATTGTCCAGTATGGAAGAATGCACTTGGTGAGATGATGGGTGGAGATCAGAATGTAGTTGAATATTTACAAAGAGCGGTTGGATATTCATTAACTGGTGATACTCGAGAGCACCTATTATTTTTCCTTCATGGATTTGGTGAAAATGGCAAGAGTGTGTTTATCAATATTATTCAGAAGCTATTGAATGATTACGCTGCACAGACACCTGTTTCAACCATCATGAAAAAAGCTAAAGGAAACATACCTAATGATATTGCACGCTTAAAAGGCGCTAGGTTTGTTTCAACCACTGAAACCGAAGAAGATAGCCGTATTAGTGATTCTGAGATCAAACACATGACGGGTGGTGATATTGTTACAGCTAGGTTTTTACACAAAGAGTACTTTGAGTTCACGCCACAGTTCAAGCTATGGATAAGTGGCAACTACAAGCCAGTTCTTGGTGAAGATCACGGTATCTGGCGAAGAGTCATCCTAATACCATTTGAGGTTACTTTTGATGAAAATACTCGTGATGATCAACTAGAGAACAAGCTAATGAAAGAGCTGCCAGGTATTCTGAATTGGGCAATTGAAGGCTGTATTAACTGGCAGAATGAAAGTCTTAAGGGTAATCCACCTAAGAAGATAGCTGATGCCATAAATGAGTACAAATCTGACAATGATAGAATTGACAGTTGGGCATATAACTGTTGTGCAAAAGACCCATCTTTTAGTGCAATGTCTACTGAACTGTATGAATCTTTCAGAAATTGGGTGACTTCCAACGGTGAATCCGGCATGAGTCATCGCACATTCTCTCAAAAGATGGTTGAGCGTAAATACGCTAAAAAGCGGACGAATACAGGGGTTGTATTTATTGGTATCAAGCTACCTGTGAAAAATTAATGTAGCTAGTGTAGCTTGTGTACCCTTTTTGGGTTTTATTCTCAAATTAGTTTTTTTTAGATTTTAAAAAAAATACAACTAACCTGAAAAGGGGGTTTATCCTACACAAGCTTCACTACATGAGACTCATCTACTATTATTAGTTAGTCAATAAATTCAAAATAAGCTAACAAAATATTAGGAATAAACAAAGTACCATTAATCGATAATCTAGGTGCTAATCTGGAACTTAAGCACTCATCTGGAAACGTAACAATAACAAACCTATTGATAGTTCCAGTAGAAACTGACAAATTAACACAGATAGTAATACTTATATGTCTATTAGGACCTAACCCAAATAATCACTAAAAACATCCTTAATTTCAAGACTTAAGACATGAGGAAGGCAGTCTTAAGACTAACTCGCTAAATTCAACTAGCTTAAAGCCTTAAGACAGACTTAAGACTAACTGTTGTTTTTACTACGTAAAAGACTTAATACATCTTAAGATTGAAAAACTTTTCAAAGCATCTAATCTTTGTATAGAAGGATGTGGGATTCGCTAAGTATCCTAAGCCCTTTATATAAATGGGTATATTAAATTTCTTAATTAATTCTACTCACAAATCTACTCAAAAATATTAAGTTTCGAGTACTTCGCGTTATTAACAGCATAAGCTAATCATCATGATCAAGACTTAGTTCTTTATGAGTAAATTTTTTACCTGGATTGTTTAACAAAATATCAACCTTTGGCTTTATTTCTTCATGTGTAATTATGCCGTCGATATACTGCGCCCTATATTTATCGACATCTAGCTTTAAATTTGTATCCTGATTTAATAATAACATTGAGCAAAATCCATAGTAACAAATCCCCTCTTTTGTTGATATATCCTCCAAATCAATATCAGGAATTAGCTCTATAATTTCAGTATAAATACTTGCATTATCCTTTTTCTCACAAGCTATTTCCCAAAGAGATACTATGTAGTCACTTTTAATTTTTGATGATTCTGGAACTAAATTCATGCCTGTTCTGAGGATAGCACTGGCTACATAAACACCATTTATATTCCTAATATTGAGTGCAGTATCTAGGATTAGCTGTTCTCTACTTTCAAAACCATAACCCTCTTGCAATCTACCTAGGATAGTTAACAAAACTTCTTTATCAAAAATTATGCTACTTACTATTGTGGTACTCGGTGAAAGTCCATAAAGTATGCCTTTGAGTAAACATTCTTCATTAAGACAATTAGCCCCCGCTTTAAATTGTTTTAAATTCTCACCCCAAATAAACCAAGGCACATGATCATAATAATCATCAGGAAAAAGGTAATAACGATTGTCTTTACCAGCAGGCAACCACCACAAAGAATAAGGCTCTATTTCTTTTTTCATTTAAACAACAATTTTTATTGACTGCATTTCAATTATCTTCATTATTTTTAGTTAATTGATCATATTTTTGAGCCTTTATGGCAAATTTATGAATGCTCTTAATTAGTGGAGTTAGCGTCATCATTCGCTCATCACCATCTAAGAAAAATTGAGACCTCTCTATATCATTTTTTTTCATATAATAGCAAACAGACTCAATGGTATCTTCATAAGCATTAAGAAATTCATCTTTATCTGAAGGGTTGAGAAATTCAAGCTCAAAACTCCGATCCAATCCATTAGCATACTCATCTATAGCATCAGAATAACCTTGATTAATTGCTTTTTTAATCCATTTTTTCCATAACGACTTAAGTTCATTTTTAGATAAAAAATAACCGTCCTCTTGAGAGTAATCCCCAAGACCACCATAAGTAGTTAAAAAAAACCCATTATTAGAAATGGGATCTATAGAGTAAATCTTGCTAAATAGATAGTATTTCAATGCTTTATTTTTCAACAAATCTTCAGTCAAACTAGGGAAATTGTCATCTCTAGTTTTGTATGTAGATAAGAGTTTGATGGCGCGTTTATGGTCTTTCTCAACACCCAGTCCTTCAATAAAAAGTCTAGCTAAGGTAATATGAGAATCTCGCATACCAATATAGGTAGAAATAGATTTACGATAATGTATTTCTTTACTGCTAACGAGTAATCTTTATCAATACCATAACCACCGATCTCATAAAGAATTCCTATTTGATGACATGCGTCTATAGCAACATAGTAACCCTCTTTCGTATCAGAAAAATTTGAAGAATTATTGTAAATATCTTCATATAGCTCAATTGCTTTAATATAGTCTTTGCTTCTTTCACCAGAATGAATATTTGATAAATTTGAATTTATTCCATGCTCATAGTGCCATGCTAAAGTAAATTTATTTCCAGCAGAGGCTTTTGAACTATTCAGATTAACTTCTTGAGAAAGCTGTTTAAAATGCGAAATATCTTTATCAGTTGGAGGATTAAAATATCCATAAATTTTTAGATGGTAGTCAACACAATCTGGCCTTTTAAAATATGCCATTTGTTGAGATTTTTGAGTATAAGGTGAGTCAGGTTCATAGCCTGAAAAATCTTCTCTATAGTGTTCTGGTATATCGTCAATTGAGCTCATTTATCAATATAAGTTTTAATAAAATAAATTTCTAATAATAATTCTAGTCATCATCATTTTCTAAAAAGCTTTGAAGCTTATTTTCGGTATGGGATGGTGATTTGGAATATTTGCGAAGTTTTTCTCTGATAAAGGTAAGTTTGTCTTCTTTGATATTTTTGGAGCTAATAACTAGCCCACTTGCAACATTTAAATGCGTTTGAGTTATATATCTTGACACTTCACCTTCGTATGTCTTGCTAGTATTAAACATTAATTTATCTGTTATCCAATCCGCGAAGATTGGTGGCCTTCTAGCAAGTTCATAATTTGGACTTCTAAAATCAACAAGATAAAGCTTATTATCTTTAACTTCCCAAGTCCCCACATACCCTCTCCAGCAAGCAGTTGATTCCGTATAAAATTTAAGAGATTTTTTTTCTTGCATTATAGAATCAGGCATTAATGGAGGAGATATTAAAAAATACTCCACTCCATCAAAAATTATTCCTTCTTTAGCTTGAGTTGTCATATATTAATCACCAATTATTGGATACTTATTAGATTCAATTAATTTTCCTTTGATAAAGTATTCTTCAGATCTAATTTCCCCTTCTTCATCAAATATAATACATTTTCCATCTTTTAATTCTTGACACCAATAAGAGTCGTCATAAGGATCTGGATGTGGGATTCGCTAAGTATCCTATAGCCCTTTATATAAAAGGCTATATTAAATTTCTTAATCAATTCTACTCACAAATCTACTCATAAATATTCAATCTTATTAATTTTAGGGGCTCATTACTCTCGTCTTAAAATTAATATGAAATTACTCTTTCTCATTTGATTAAACAATTATTTAGCTATCTCTGAGTTTTTCACTTCCATTATAAACAATGTTATTAGCATGTAAATTAGCAATTGCGTAGCCTGGAGCGACCTTAACTTGGTGTTGATGAAATAATCTATCAATAAGCCTATTAAGAATCATTGTCTTAAATTTAGGTTCATCGCTTGCATGCCGACACCATTTTTTCATTAATTCAATTGCCTTTAAAACTTTAGTTGAGTCACTTCCTTCGCCAGATTGAATATCTTGACTCTCAAAACCTGATGCAACATAGAAAACAGATAAAACTTCATTACTTTTATCAAATGAATTAATCTCAGCATACAGATAGAAATGGATTTGATCAGTATCAGCAAGCTCGACCAGTAGATTATTAACAAGCAAATCTCCATGTAAGAAAAATGTAGAAGATTCAGCATTATTAATTGAATTTATGGTGCTTATCTGAGCTTGAAAGTTTGACATATTTTGCGTTACAACTCTCTCCAAGTCATCAAGATAAATTTCATTATTCTCGTAGTTATAAACTAATTTTCGCCATTTTTTAAGAGCTTCTAAAGTTTGTTTCTGAAGCAAATTCATACTATTACCTCTTCTTTTCCAGAATTGTATTGATTTGATAAAATTTTTTATCTAATTTAAAGACTCTTGTTTGTAGCCACTTTCGAAATTAGAGTTATGAAAATATTAATATTTAGCTTAACTCTTCATCACTTAACTCATAAACATTTCTAAAGTAACCTTGACTAGACCATTTTCCAGGTTCTCTTATAGGGTCCCAGCAGGAAGTTTTTACTTTTTTACCAACTAGTGTTTGAGCTTTAGCCGTAACTCTTAAATCTCTATCGAATGTGATCGTTTTCATATAAAGTCTTGTCCCATCACCCATTACTAGTTCCGTACATGAAGACCCACGATGATTTACTTCGGTATTAACCATATCAAGTAGCTTTTCTCTCTCTAGAGTTTGAGTGCTTCCTTGAGTGTTAGCAATTTGTTCTTGTTTTCTGTATTCATCAAGCTCTTCTTCCAACCTCTTGTTGTCTTGCATTAATTGCTCATTTTCTAACTTTAATTTATCATATTTTTCAACTGAATTATCAACAATATTTTGTATTCTTAAGATCTCATCAGAAGATTTTTTTTCAACAAGAATTTTAATTAAATCACCATGTTTTTTAATATCACCTTTAATATACAGGGGATGCATCTCTATCAATTCAGCCACGCTAATATCACCGGACTCTCTTAATGATCTGATTACTGCAGAAAGATGATGCTCAGTTTGAGTGTCTCCAGTGGTTCTGATTACAGTAACAACTTCATCATGGCTTGCTGAGTGATTTTTATGTTGGTTTAAAAGATAGAAGCGACCATTTTCAGTGTTGTTGTTTTTTGGATTTTTAAAATCAGCAATAATGTTATATCTGTCTTTAAAAGTTTTATCTGGTTTTAGAGAAGAGTCACTATAGGTTAGCTCAAGGGTTGAATCGCTTGAAAAACTAAATCCATAACGCAAAGGGAAAGAGTCTAAATTAGCATGTCTCTTATGAATTATATTTACAGTTTTTGTTGTCATTTTTCTTTGGAAAACTAATCAAGATGAAGGTTTAAACCAATGTGTATCTTTTTTTGAGCATTTAAAAATTTTTACATACTCTTCTTCGGTAAATCGATTCAAAATTTCTACATACTCTTCTTTGGTAAATTGCCATTTTGACGCTTTTAAAGTCATTTCATCAAACTCTTTTTGAGTAATCTTTTTATTCCAAAGAAATATTTTCCCCATACCGTGTTTAATTAATCCACAAACATCCATATTATTTACTTCTCTGCGCTCACTAATCGGAAACATTTCTTCAAGGATTTTTTTATTTTCTTCTTCGGATTTAACCTTAATTGGTCTTGAATTAGATCTTGAAGCGCGCTCATTCATAAAGTTTGGCAAGCCACTTTCAGAATCAAACCCACCCATATGATCATTAATAAATTCCCAATCACCCATAGAATTTCTCTTTTTATATATTGATAACTTGATTGTACACAAATCAATACTAAGTTCAAGATTGGTCTATAAATTAGATTTTCATATATACTTAAATTATATGAACAAAATAATCAATTTTTTGACATTAAAAAATATACTCTTAATCATTTCCTCACTTTTTTCAATGATTATGATTAGTGCTCAACTAATGCATTACTTATATGGAACTCTGACTTGGAGTATATTTTTTCTCTGTTTAGGCGTTATCTATATTTCATTTTTAATAGCTCACATATTACCTAAACTTCCAATCATCTCATTTCTAAGAGAGATTCATCAGAATAACCTAGAAGATATTAAACAACAAGAATTAGAGAAAGTTAAGTGAAAAAACTAGTATTTTTAAACTATTTTGCAGATTAAATATGGAGAAATTTATGGAAGATGAAGAAAAACTTAATTATGAAAATAAACACTTAATAGATTTGACGGACCCTCATGAGCCATCTGAAGAGCAATATCTTGAGTCTCTTAAAGACGACAATGAGAAAAAAGAGGAAGAATCTAATTAGCCTCTTTTGCTGTACCTAGTCTTTGTATCAATAGAACAAACAATATCACCAACGACTTCATGCTCATCAGAAAGCCAGTTCATTTCTGATGAAGCGTCTCCTTCACTAACATCGATAAACCAATATTTTGCCTCTGCATTCCATTTATAGCCTCTTTCCCTTAAACTATCTTTAATGGCAAATGGTGCCCCTTTTGCAGCAATACGTTTTGATTTTTTTCGCGCATTAATTAGCAAATCTTCCAGGACCAATAGTTTAGATTCAGGAAGCGTTTTGGACAACAAATGAATCGATGCCATGCAGTCTTTATCTGCACGATGGGCCTCAAAAAAATACCCATACTTATATGCTAAAAACTCTAAAGAACGGTTTTTTAAGCCATTTTCATGCCATGAAACATCTTTAATAGAGCATCCCCAATGGGTATTTTCAAAAAATGGAAACCGCTTTTCTACAAAATGCCTATCAAATTTAGCATTGTGAGCCAAAATAATGACCGCATTGCTAATAAAATCTTCTACCTCATTGTCATTTATTTTATGGCCCTTTACCATATCCATGGTTATTCCATTAACTTCACTTGCCTCTTTAGAGATTTCAATTGTGGGCTGCTCTAATTCATTAAAAGTTTCAAGAATTTTAAATATTTTTCCTGTTTCAGAGTTGTACTCAAAAGCAACCATACCCAGTTCAATAATTTCATCATTTTCGAAATTGATTCCTGTTGTTTCAGTATCAAGAAAAATGGCTATTTTTTTTTCGCTGCTATCATCGTCGTTATAAAAAGTCTCATCCTTTAATCTTTTTATTACCCTGTAATTACCGGTACTTTCAAGTTGATCTATATACTCTTTCATCAGCGCCCTTTATTTATTGGTTATTATGTATGAATTTTTAGCAATCTTAGATTTTTAATCATTGCTTTAGTCTCTAGTTTACAATAATCTAATAGCTCTTTCCTAATTATGCATATGAACAAAATAATCAATTTTCTATTAAAT
>Ga0307986_10003138_pt1 | contig 11605 bp, 9 predicted proteins | sample EllFjometageno82_FD_203170 | JGI IMG/M metagenome (GOLD analysis project Ga0307986, IMG submission 203170) | Marine microbial communities from Ellis Fjord, Antarctic Ocean - #82 | ecosystem: Environmental > Aquatic > Marine > Unclassified | place: Southern Ocean | collected 2014-10-09
GGTAATCATAGATTAGATTGAGAGAGGGAACTTGATTATAGAATTATTATAGATGTGTTTGATTTAAATGATTTTTATTAAAGTTTCTTCTCTTCTAGCATTTATAAGACTTTAACAAAACTGTTTGGGGTACTTGTGATTAAACCACAGGCATATCCTCTTCATTAAGATCTACAACACACTTTAACAAGAATGAAACAAGCTATTAATGAAGTAAGTGAAGACTTGCCTTTGTTTGTGTAATTAACACTAGTAATTAACTTTAGTGGCGTTTTATTTAAAACCTCAGTATTTAAGACCTTACATACATTGCACCTCAAATATCCTTTCTAATGTAATAACAATTAGCAGATTAGGGATTTATTAATGCGTGGTTGTCCTTAGGTGTTGATTGGTATAGGGGGGTGTAATCCAACATCCCTGTTAACCTGTTACAGAATTACACTTAAAGAACTACAAATCCCAGAACTTACAGAAGATAATATGTCTATTACTGGATAGTTATAGTTCCAACCATCCCTCCGTGAAGGGAACACTGATAATAATATTTGATGATGTAAAAAAATACTTTGACTTAGTTAGTGGTCACTTTCCTTATTCTTTTGCCTCTCTCACCAACATATAGATTATTATTTGAATCAATTGCTAATGAAACGGATACACTACTATTCCATTCAAACCTAACATTTGGACCAGTACCATCAACATAACCTGACGCTGACATTCCGTTACTTAATTGTGAAGTAGGACCTGCAAGTGTTGTTACAACTGCTGAAGGTGTGATTTTTCTAATTCTATTATAATTATCAGCAATATATAAGTTGTCACTAGAATCAATTACCATTTTGGATGGTTTATAGAATTCAGCTGAAGTTCCAGTCCCGTCAAGATAGCCGTCAGAACCACCAGCAAATACAGTTAAAGCACCTGAAGGTGAAAATTTTAATATTCTTGATGTACTATATGTACTAATAAATAGATTGCCACTTGAATCAAAAACTATATCGTCAAAGCTTTCATTGTTTGTATCTTCAAGATAGGTTGTTACCTCTCCACTTGGTGTAATCTTTCTGATTCTATCAGAGTCAACTGTAAACATATTATCGTTTGCGTCAAATATCATACTCTTAGACCATTGAAATTTAGCTGATGTACCATTCCCGTCTGCGAAGCCCTGGTCTCCACCAACAAAAACTGTTACTGAGGGAGTTGAAGATGTTGAGCTTGGAATAATTTTTTTAATTACCGATTGGCTAGGGTTTAAGTTAACATCTAAAGGGTGAACATATACAATACCACTTGAGTCAACAGCGATTCCATCTGAAGTTAATCTACATTCTAGACCAGAATAACCATTCCCTGAACAGCCATTAACGAAAGAAGTAGCTATTATTGTTGAGGATGCATCAGATACTGATATTTTTTTTATAGTACTATTTGTGGATTGGACATATAAATATCCATTTGAAAACGCCATTTGATAACCATCTGGCACAGCACTCCCAAAGGTAGTTACTATCCCACCCACGCCAGAATAAGTACCCGCTGTAGAGGAAGACGCCGTTGTTGAACTTGCTGATGATGATGAAACAGTAATTGTTCCCGTCACAGTTTGTCCAGTTGTAGACCCTGAAACAGTTAAGCTATAATTAAAAGTACCAGTAGCTGTTCCTGCTGGAGTACCTGAAATGGTAGCTATGTTATTACTTAAAGCGGCGCTCACTCCAGAAGGCAGGTTCGAAGCACTAACGCTTAATGTAGTGGTACAGATAGAGCTTACCGTGTATTGAATTGGAGTAATAGCTGTAGTGGCTGTTACTGTTTGAGTCTGAGAGCCGCTGGTTAATGCTATTGTGAATTCTTTACCCCAAAGAGGTTTTTTGGCTGTTGTTAGGGCTGAGTTAGTTGCAAAATCCGTTGGCTCTGAGCTAATATTCGACACACACCAACTAGTTAAATCTTGACTGAATGCTGTTGCATTTTGTAAAACACCATCATTCATGTTAGTGACAGAAGAGGTATCCCAATTTCCAATATCTTGATTGAATGACGATGCTCCTTTAAACATCGCTCCAATGTTAGTTGCATTTGAAACATTCCAATTTCCAATATCTTGATTGAATGAAGTTGCTCCTAAAAACATAGCAAACATATTGGTTAACTCTGAAACATCCCAATTTCCAATATCTTGATTGAATGAAGTTGCACTATAAAACATTCCATTTGCATCCGTAACTTTAGAAGTATCCCAGCCACCTATATTTTGATTAAAAGCTGTAGCACCTTGAAACATTACAGTCATTTTAGTATTATTTGAAGTATCCCAATTTCCAATATTTTGATTGAATGAAGTTGCATCTAGAAACATCCATCCCAAATCAGTAACCTTAGAAGTATCCCAGCCACCTATGTCTTGATTGAATGAAGATGCAGCATTGAACATATTTTTCATGTTAGTGACAGATGAAGTATCCCAAAAACTAATATCAGTATTAAATGAAGTATTGTCTTTAAATAAATTACTCATATTTGTAACCAATGTAGTACACAAATTCACATTCCCATTTGCTATTTGACCTGCTATGGTTGAATTATCTACTACGGTATATGTTGTTCCGCTTATAGTAGCAGTATCTCCTACTGTTGCATTGGGACATTGACAAGTACCATTACTATTAATAGATATTGATGGTGGAGGTGAATTAACAGTAATTGTTCCAGTCACAGTTTGTCCAGTAGTAGACCCTGAAACCGTTAGGCTATAATTAAAAGTACCAGTAGCTGTTCCTGCTGGAGTACCTGAAATGGTAGCTATGTTATTACTTAATGCAGCACTAACTCCAGAGGGAAGGTTTGAAGCACTAACGCTTAAAGTAGTGGTACAGATAGAGCTTACCGTGTATTGAATTGGAGTAATAGCTGTAGTGGCTGTTACTGTTTGAGTCTGAGAGCCGCTGGTTAATGCTATTGTGAATTCTTTACCCCAAAGAGGTTTGTTGGCTGTTGTTAGGGCTGAATTAGTTGCAAAACCATTTGGTTCAACAGTTATTTGAGAAACGCACCAACCAGTTAAATCTTGATTGAAAGATGAAGCGCCTTCAAACATCTCTGTCATAATTTTGATATTTGAGGTATTCCAGTTCCCAATATCCTGATTAAAAGATGAAGCACCATCAAACATACTCCAAGTATCACTAACAGTAGAAGTATTCCAATTCCCAATATCCTGATTAAAAGATGAAGCATCCGCAAACATCTCATTCATATAAATCACTTTAGAAGTATCCCAGTTTCCAATGTCTTGATTAAAAGACGAAGCACCACCAAAAGTAAGATCCATAGAGGTTACATTTGAAGTATCCCAAAAACTAATATTAGAATTAAAAGAGGAATTATCATCAAAAAGCTCATCCATATTTGTAACCAATGTAGTACACAAATTCACATTTCCATTTGCTATTTGACCTGCTATAGTTGAATTATTTACTACAGTATATAGTGTCCCAGATATAGTTGCTGTATCACCCACACTTGCGCCAGCACATTTACAGGTTCCATTACTGTCAAAAGAGATTGAGGAGGATGCGGTAGTTGAGCTAGCTGTTGCTGCAGCGATAGAAATAGCCCCACTAATAGTTGCAGAAGCAGTCGCATCACTAGTGGGTGCAAACATTGCTAAGATTGAATAATTATAAGTTCCTGTAGCTGCTCCTGAGGGTGTTCCTGAAACCACAACAGCACCTGAGGAAGATGTGTAGTTCATTGTTACTCCAGGAGGAAGATTTGTGGCAGATACAGTTGTAGTATCTGTACAGTTTGTGCTTACAAGATAATTTACACTAGTAATAGCAGTTGAGGCGGATACCGTCTGAGTAGTTGGTCCACTAGTTAATGTAAGTGATCCTGAACAGGGTACTAGAGTTGTACTTGCTGCAACAGAAACGGTAATATCACCACTATAAGACGATGAAGCTGTTCCAGTTGAGTTAACAGCAGAAACAGTATAATTATAAGTTCCTGAAGCAGTCCCTGTTGGTGTTCCTGATATAGTTGCAACGTTACCACTAGTACTAAGTGCTACCCCTGTGGGTAGTCCTGAGGCGGTAATACTTAAGGTATCTGAACAAGTATAAGTAAACGTCCCCACTACATTAGTAATAGCAGTTGAAATACTTACCGTCTGAGATGGTGGTCCTGAGGTTAGTGTACCTGATATTGTGCAAGAGGATGCGGTAGTTGAGCTAGCTGCAACAACATTTATAGATCCATTAAAAGATGCAGATGCTGTTCCACTAGAAGCTGTAATAATATAATTATAAGTTCCTGATGTTTGTGCAGATGGTGATCCCGATATAGTCGCTAAATTGTTAGTAAGGGACATTGACACCCCACTAGGAAGTCCTGTTGCAGATGCGATTAATGTGCCCGAACAAGTTGTCGTAAATGTTCCTACGACATTAGTTATGGCTGTTGTAGCTGTTACTGTCTGTGACTGCGGACCAGAGGTTAATACCCCTGATATCGTACAGGAAATAGTTGTAGTCGATACAGTAGTTGCTGATGCGGTGGTCGAGCTTACTGTTGTTGCTGACGCGGTGGACGCAGCTACTTGACTTACAACATTAGTTAGTGCTTGTGTTGGTGAAATTCCTGAAGTGCTACTTGTTGTTGCCGTTGGAGGCGGTACAAAAGGAGCTGAGTTACTTGAGGTTTTATTACCCCCTGTTAGACCAATTGAATTACTTGCAGTTGCTGAAGGAACACTAGCAGCTGTCGTTGGCGGAGCACTGTTGGGTGGAAGAGTAACCACGTTAAAATTTAGTGATGTCGGTGAAGTGAAACTTACATTTGTAAATACTCCAAAATTACCCATTGCAAAAGTGTTACTACTTAACGAATTTAACTGGGAGTAAATTTGGGTAGTTGCTCCGTTTAAAACCATCGTAAATAAAATATTCAGTTGAATGGATATTCTCATTGTGATAAAACCGTGAGATTTTCCAGTGGCACTTTCTTCTAATTGAAATTCCCAAGTCCCAACAAGATCTCGTGCTGTTTGATAATCGAAGTTTACATCAACGGTTTTATTACTATCAACAGTAATTTGAATTGGGTTTAAGGTGTCTAAAACACCATTATTATTCCATCTCATTAAAGCATGCCCATCACTTGGAACGGCGGTAAGTTTGACAACAGAACCACTATCATAGTCTGTAGATTTTCCAGTACTTACAATTTCTTCAGTTACTGTCCCTTCTCCTACTTTATTTATTGTTAATGGATATTTACGCTTTTCAAAATTGGCTGTAATTGTAAGATTAGAGTTAGCTGTTACGGTTAGTGGATTGTCCGTTGACTCTGTTCCTGTCCATCCTGTAAAAAGATATTCTGCTTCAGGTGTGGCAGTAATTGTGAGTGAAGTTCCAGAAGCTAGAGAACCACCGGTGTTATCAACAGAACCTCCCTCAGAGGCAGAAGCTTCTACGTTAAAGAAAACAGTTGGTACCTCAGTAGTTTCTTCTTCAAATGCCTCTTTTGCACACGTGATTAGAATAAGAAAAGTCGCTAAAAAGAGAATATACTTTTTGATAGAGCTGGTTTTTAGTCAGTTAAATGTACAAATAATTAGGAATAAGTATAATAGTGTACACTATCGTAAAGAATTATTCTCTGTCGTAACTAAAACTCTAATTTTAGACGTTCCTTTTATCGCATGGGTTTGGTGACCCTTAATACGTTGCTATCATTAGTGTTAAGCAACTGTTTATGCACCCTTTTTGTCTAGGGGTCTAAAATGCCGGTACAGGGATAACCTTTTGTCTCTAAAATCTATAATATCATACTTTTCCTTACCTTTGTAATGTATCAAGAACGCATTTAACGTACCAACCGATCTTCTCGAGACACGGTGGTTTAGAATACGAGACGCTCGTCTAAAACAATCGAGAAATCATATTCATCTTGGTCATAAATGACGTTTAATTAAAAAAACTATTATGGCTATTTTTTCAGGAGAAGTAACAATCAAAGTAAAATTCAAAGACATTCAAGTTGCAGTTGGTTATGGAATGACCTCAGCAATAATTAAGCATAGATGTGTCCAGCAGGCTTATGCAAGATCCCCTTGGTCAGAAATTAAAAACCAAAAAGATGATAGGTTTGAGATTATTGTTGAGAAGGAAAATATTGAATAGAGGGTTTTATAAGAAATGCCCTCAATGTGAAGATGGGATAATCGGAGAGAGTGACTGGGGAGTCCGTATTATGGCTGATTAGTCTTATTTCACCCTTTATATATACTGTGAATCCCTACACCAAGCAATCAAGCGTTTCCACCATCACATCCTTTACATCTAGCTTCATATGATTATAACACCTATTAAAAGGGTTTACAGAAATCCCTGAGTTATTATTTTGAGGTTTTGTTGTTTGGGGGAGGCATCTATTATCAAGGAAATAGGCTTCATTTAATTAAATACAAACCAAATATGAGAAGTTCTAGGATTTGTCATACAAACATTTGGGACATATTCCCTCGTTTTTTTGTATTAATTAGATATTTCCTGCTATTGTTTTGTACATATTTTTGTACTAATAATTGTTTAGACCCTTCTATTGTTATATTAATTAAATAATTGTAGAATATATAGTGTTATAATTCATATGCTTCCTTTCCCTTCTATCGCGTAGTAAATATAATGGTAATATAGCTAAAGGACTTGGTAAGTATAGCAAGTCGGTATCATACTTTGATGAAGTTAAAAGCAATAAAGCTATCTCTTGGTACTGCTCAAAGCAGCTAAACCAAAATATACCTTATGACTTAAAGTTTAAGAAATAGTTTAAATAAAGTGCGTGTTTTTATTCTCTGTCTACATACTTGTTTAACGTGCCTTCAATAAGTTGTTCTTGTTTTGAGAGTTCGTTTTTTTTTAAACTGTCAAGGGAAGAAGTATAGGAATATGTGTAGGTAAACCTTACTTCTTTAGCTAGGATAGGATGAACAAATTTAGAAGACATCGTAAAAGTGGAATCGTTAACTACATTGAAGACGAAGTCTTTAGGTTCAGCCATAGTAAACCATCTTGCGGACTCGTTTGCTATCATTTCCTTTTTCTGTAAGTCAAATTTTGATTTGCTATTCCCACAAGAAAATAGGATAAGACCGAAGAATAGTAATAGATGTTTCATTAAGAATAATTTAAGTTAAATATAGGAAAAATGGGAAAAACAGCAGGAGTACCAAACAAAATAACATCAGAAGTAAAAGAGAAACTGCAACTACTTATAGACAATTTAATAGCTTCTTTAAACATAAATGATAGACGCTAATCAGCGTATTAAGATGCTTCAAATAGCCCTACAATTCTCTTTGCCAAGAATGAAACAAGCTACTAATGAAGTAAGTGAAGACTTGCCGTTGTTTATTAATTAAGTTTAGAAAAAAACGGAGTAGAGATATTGTAGATTTTTTTATATTAGTTGCTTATTAAGCATAAATCAATTAAAATGAAAAAACTAATTCTATTAACAATTACAACATTAATGTTTGTCGGTTGTAATCAAGCAACAAATGAAAAGTGCGAGTCTTTAGAGATAGCTAACGCACAAATTGAGAAAGATATTAATACTTACAAGACAGCTTGGGATATGTTTTTTGAGACCAGAGATAGTGGAGCCATAAATACGGACAGTTTTGATGAACAAGTAACAGTAGTTACTGCATCCGGAAATATAACAGGTATTGATGCATTTAGAGATTATTATAATAATTATTTGACTGGCTTTTCTGATGCTGAATTTACTTTTATCGATATTTTTGGAAAAGGAGATAAGATAGTTAAACATTGGAATTTTAAGGGAACCCACGATGGTGAAATGTTTGGAATTCCTGCTACTAATAATACAGTAGATATAAACGGAACTACACTAGTTTTAATGAAAGATGGAAAAGTATTACAAGAGCAAGATTTTTTTGACAATCATTCATTCTTAATGCAACTGGGATTATTGGAATAAAACTCTAGTCTACGTAATTTAAATCACAAATAGATTTAGTTTGGTTGCATAATTAAACAACAGTTGGATTTGATATTTAACCTTATTGCCATAAATTTTCATTCTTCTGTTTTACTAAAAATATTAAATTAAAACTTAATATAACCCTCCCTACCGGAGGGTTTTCTTTTAAACCACAGGCATATCATCTTCAGTAAGCACTAGTATTTGTTATATTTACGGTTTATCAAACCATAGATATTACATTTTGAAGAATACGCTTTTAATTCTAATACTATTTTGTTCTTTCTTTTCATTTTCTCAAGATTGGAATAACCGGAGTAATTCAAAAGATGGTTTAAAAGGTATCTCTATAGGATTATTAGTTCAGGCTCAAACTAAATACTCTAATCCATATTATGGACCTGAAGTTATCGGCTTACACAACGACGGTGCTTATCATTTTATAGTTGATGTTTATTACAGTAGATACATTATAGGCTTTCAGCTGTCAGATGAGTTTCTCTATCTAGAAAAGTTTAATAATGGAGCAGTATGGAAACCTAGAGGATTTAATGGTAGTTATTCATCTCTTACAAGAGCCTATTGGCTTAATCTTGGATACAATATAATTAATAATAGTAATATCAACATAAAGTTAGGTGTTGGCTTTAGAAGTGGCCCTAACGAATCAATAACAAACAATGATTATACAGCGGCTCAAGTTGCGGATGGGTATGATTTTTCAAATCCTGAAAGCATCTTTAACACTTCCCAAACTTTAGATAAGTTTAGTGAGATAGATTACTCCCTATCTATTACCTATCCTATAAAGATTTATGAAAAATTTGGAATAGTTCCAGAGCTTGGATATACGCTTAAACACGGGGGTTTATTAACGGGTATTAGTATTATTTACTGATGGACAGATTATTGCCACTATTAGCATTGTTTATTAATTAAGTTCAGGAAAAATTTTCGGATATGGAGCTATATTATTAATTTTCATTTCTTTTAATTCCTATTGCTAAGCCACGTAATTCTGCTAATCCACGTAATCTTCCAATTGCAGAATAACCTGGATTTGTTTTTTTATTAAGATCATCTAACATTTGATGCCCGTGATCAGGTCGCATAGGAATTTCAAAATCCTTTCTCCCTTTGAACTTTCTTCTATTTTCTTCTATTAACGCAGCTTTTACCATTGTGTACATATCTACATCACCTTCTAAATGATTGGCTTCAAAAAAATTACCTTTCCCATCACGTTGGGTACTTCTTAAATGAAGGAAATGAATTCGATCAGCGTGTTTAGTAAACATCTCTAAAAGATTATTTTCAGCAAGAACTCCAAAAGAACCTGTACAAAAGGTTAAACCATTATTAAGGGAAGGAACGGCGGAAAACAATCTATTAAGATCATCTAAATTACTTACCACGCGAGGTATTCCAAAAAGGGGTTGTGGCGGATCATCAGGATGGATACACATTCTGATTCCACAAGATTCTGCTGTTGGAATTATAGCTTCTAAAAACTGAATCAAATTACTTCGTAATGTCTCCTTGGTTATATTTGCATAGGCTTCTATCCGCATATTAAACTCTTCCATAGTATATTCCTCCTCCGCTCCAGGTAGTCCAGCTATAATACTATTAGTTAATATTGAAATAGATTCTTGATCTAAATCTGTAAAATATTTTTGTGCTGAACGAATCTGTTTTAGTGAATAATCCTGGTTAGCATTTTTGCGTTTGACAACGAAAAGATCGAAGGCACATAAAGCATCAGTTTCATAAGCAAGTGCAGTAGATCCATCTCCTAACGGCTTATATAAATCTGTGCGAGTCCAATCTAGAACTGGCATAAAATTATAACAAATAGTATGAATTCCAGATGAGGCCAAATTTAAAATTGTTGTCTTATAGTTTTCTATATATTTTTCGAAATCACCTACACGTTTCTTAATATCCTCATGCACTGGTATGGACTCTACAACCGTCCATATTAAGCCTTTATTTTTAATATAATTTCTATAATCTTTAATTTGACCAACCTTCCATACAGACCCATTTGGAACATCATGTAAGGCAGAAACTATGTTTTTTGCGCCAGCTTGGCGGATATAATCTAAAGACACTGAATCCTTTGGACCGTACCATCGAAATGATTCTTTCATTTAATTAATTTAACTGAGTTAATTATTTTGTTTAAACGCCACTAAAAGCGCTAAACCCTCCATCAACAGGTAAAACAATTCCAGTAACAAAGCTTGCGCTATCACTACATAAAAAATGAATTGCACCACTTAATTCTTCAGCATTTCCAAAGCGTTTCATGGGAGTATTATTGATTATTTTTTGACCTCGTTCGGTAAAACTTCCGTCTTCATTGAGTAAAAGAGCTTTGTTTTGTTTTCCAATAAAAAAACCAGGAGCAACTGCATTTACACGAATTCCATCACCAAATTTTAAAGCCATTTCAACAGCCATCCAACGAGTGAAATTCTCCATTGCTGCCTTAGCTGCTGAATATCCAACTACGCGAGTAATCACTCGGTCTACTGCCATTGAAGAGTAATTTACAATTACACCACTTCCTTGTTTACTCATTGATTTTCCGAAAACTATTGATGGTAAAACAGCTCCTTTTAAGTTTAAATCTACAACTTCGTCAAAATCAGATTCAGACATATCAAAAATGGATTGATCATCCGAAATTACAGCTCCAGGAAGGTTACCCCCTACTGCGTTTATCAAAATATCTATATTTCCAAATTGATTAATAATACTTTCTCTTACTCCCTCTAAAGCTATTTTATTCATTACATCTACGACAAATGTGGCAGTCTCTGTTAAAGGAGATAGTTTATTTGAAAGTAAATCTAAAAGTTTTTGGCTTCTTCCTAGTACAATTATTTTAGCATTAGATTGCGCCAAGGTTAAGGCTACAGATCCTCCCAGTGTACCTGTAGCTCCTGTTAAAACAACAACCTTATCTTTTAATGAAAACATAAAATTTTAATTTAAAAATTATAAGACGAATCCCAATAAATAGTTCTGTTTTGATCCATGGCACGAATACCCATATCAATAGCAAAAGCGGTTTTAGACCCAGAAATAATATTTGATAACGGTGGGTTTGAATTCAGAATAGAATCTCTAAAATCCACCAAAGCTTGACGAGTTGGATCAATATGCTCAAAATTAATTGGAATTCCTTTTCCAGCCTCCCAATTGGTTGTGGCTCCTGAAACTCCATCTACTTCACCATATTCCTTTTTATAACTTCCCTCTGGATAGAACCAAGCTTTTGCGTAATCTAAAACAAGAGTTCCTTTATCGCCCATTACATGGATCTTATAATCATCTTTTCCATTTCCTGTTAGACATGTGAAGCTAGCTTTAACTCCATTGGAATAGGCATAAATTAAGTGAGTATTGTCATATGTTTCTCTCCCATCTTTCCAATAATCTATTCCCCCAAATCCACTAACTTTTTCTGGGTTTGAATCAAATAACCAGTTTACAAAATCAATTTGATGCGAACTTAATTCGGCTAACAAACCATAAGAATATTCTCGATACATTCTCCAATTGATTTGGCGTT
>Ga0307986_10003139_pt1 | contig 11605 bp, 15 predicted proteins | sample EllFjometageno82_FD_203170 | JGI IMG/M metagenome (GOLD analysis project Ga0307986, IMG submission 203170) | Marine microbial communities from Ellis Fjord, Antarctic Ocean - #82 | ecosystem: Environmental > Aquatic > Marine > Unclassified | place: Southern Ocean | collected 2014-10-09
GTGCATTACCACGATGGGCACGTATCAGGTGTTGGTTATTTAAAATTACCCAAACAACTCAATAAAGATAAAAAAAAATTGAAAACTAATGGTTCAATTGATTTTATCAATGGAAGTAAAATGTTTTTGAATAATAGTGTTTTTAATCATAATCCTAAGGTAGGAGATGTAATTTTGTTTCCTAATTATCTAATGCATACAGCTTATCCTTTTACAGTTGCAGGTGAGCGAAGATCATTCTCTTTTAATGTAGAAATAGATTCAAATATTGCTAATGTGTTTCATAAATGAATGATAAAAAACAAAAAAATATCTTTGGGGAGCCTTTGGAAGACTGTTCCCAAGATCCAGTTACTGGTTGGTATAGAGATGGTTGTTGTAATACTGATGATGCAGATAAAGGTTTTCACACAGTTTGTGCAAAAGTTACTGATAAATTTTTACTTTGGTCTAAAAAAGCAGGTAACGATTTAATAACTCCTCATCCAGAATTTGGTTTTCTAGGCTTAAAAGATGGAGATTCTTGGTGTGTTTGCGCCACATGGTATGCTAGAGCTGTAGAAGAAGATGCTGCCTGCTCGATTTATTTAAGAAAAACAAATATTAAAACCTTAGAATTAATTCCGATTGAAAAATTAAAGAAACATGCTTTAGATTTATCTTAGTTGTTTTTAATTAATTCTTCTAATTCCTTGTACTCTTCACAATTACAATCTTTTAGAACTGCCAATCTTTCCTTGGCTAAGTCCATTCTTTGAGTCTGGACATAGAGTTCACCTAGATATTCGTTTATTCCATTGTGATCAGGTTTAATTTCTAAACCTTGTAGATAATATTTTTCTGCTTGCTCATACTTTCCGGCTTTTCTAAGTGTAAAACCAAGATAGTTTAATATATCAGGATTTTTACTATCTACCTTATTTGCTTCTAATAATTTTTTATAAGCTTTGTCATATAGCTTTAAAGCTTTTTCGTTTTTACCTTTTGACTCTAATTTTTTTCCACGTTTTACAAAATTTTGCGCATCTTTTTGTGGATTACTCGCCTCAGAGCTACTATCGCTACCTGCTGCAAATGAAGCTTGCGTTAGTAAACAAAATCCAACTGTGCAAATAAGTTTTTTAATTATTTTATGCAATTGATGATCTACCTCCATCTACACCTATTATTTGGCCTGTCATCCATGAGCTTTCATCGCTAATTAAAAAATTTGCAATTGAAGAAAAATCTGATCCTTCACCTAGTCTTTTTAAAGGGTGAAGCTTAGCAATACCTTCAGCAATTTTTTCATTCTTTAATAAAAATTCTCCCATTTTAGATTTACTTAAACTTGGTGCGATACAATTTATTCGAACATTTGGGGCAAACTCTGCAGCTAAGGCAACGGTTAATCCTTCGACTGCTGCTTTAGCAGAAGAAATGATGCTGTGGTTAGTAAAACCTTTTTGAGCAGCAACTGTAGAAAATAAAACAATTGCACCTTGGTTTTCTTTTAATTTTTCATGTGTAGCTCTGATTATTTCAGTAGCTGAAATTAAATTTAAGCTAAAACAATCTAAAAAATCTTTTTTTTTAGAAAGTTTTAATGGTTTTAAATCTATAGAACCAACACAATAAGCTAGTCCATTTATTGGTGTGTCACTTAAATCGCTAATAATTTTTTCTGAAAAATTTTCTTCCAAAACATCACAGGGTGTAAAAGTAGAATCAAGTTCTGATGCTAAAGCTGATAAGCTAGATTCATCTCTGCCTACTAAATGAACTTGCCCACCGTCGTTAACTATTTTTTTTGCTAGAGCAGAGCCAATTGACCCAGTAGCTCCTATAATAAGTTTTTTCATTTTTCAAATATATCATAAAAAATGACATTTTTTTGCGCATCTATTGTCACGTATATATTTAAGTAGCATAAGATATGCTTAATTTATGAAGCTTTTTTTAATTTTGGGTAACCAGTTATTTGATCCTAAATACTTAAAAAACTATACAGATCATAGTTTTTTTATGAGTGAAGACTATGGCTTATGCACATATGAGAAACACCATAAGTTAAAAATTTTATTGTTCTTGTCGTCAATGCGGTCCTATTCTGATGAACTAAAAGCTAAAAAATTTAATGTTAATTACTATTCAATAAAAGATGATTTTAGAGTTTCTTATGAAAAAAAATTAGAAATATTTATTATAAAAAAAAAAATTAAAGAAGTAAGTTTATTTGAAATTGAAGATAAATTTTTTGAAAAAAAAATATTATTGTTTTTTAAAAAAAAAAAAATTAAAATAAATATTATACAAAGCCCGATGTTCCTAACTAGTCGTAAAGAATTTAAAAATTATTTAAATAAAAACAAGAAGCCATTTATGGCCACTTTTTATAAATCCAACAGAGCAAAATTGGGTGTACTGGTTGATAACAGTTTAAAACCTAAGGGTGGCAAATGGAGTTTTGATGACGAAAATAGAAAGAAATTACCGAAAGATATTTCATTACCTGATAAACCGAAAGTCCAAAACACTTTGCACACTAAAATATTAGCACCTATTATAGAAAAAGAATTTAAAAATCATCCTGGAACTACTAAAAATTTTTGGCTCCCAACAACAAGAAATAGTGCTGAGATTTGGTTAAATAATTTTATAAAGAATAAACTAAATTTATTTGGTGACTACGAAGATGCTGTAAGCAAAAAATCAAATATATTGTTCCATAGTGCTTTGAGTCCTTTAATAAATATTGGATTAATTACTCCAAATCAAATTTTAGAAAAATTAAAAAAAGTAGAAGATAAAGTTAAACTTAATTCACTAGAAGGATATACAAGACAAATTATTGGTTGGAGAGAATTCATGAGAGGCATTTATCAAAACTACGATGAACGATTAACAAATAATAATTTTTTTAATCATAAAAATAAAATGAATAAAAATTGGTACAAAGGTGAGACTGGTTTGGAACCTCTTGATTATGCCATTAAGAATGCAATCACTCACGGATGGTCACATCATATTGAAAGATTGATGATACTTTCCAATATTATGAACCTTTGCCAAGTTGAGCCTAGAGAGGTTTACAAGTGGTTTATGGAAATGTTTGTAGATTCATCTGATTGGGTAATGAGTCCAAATGTTTATGGAATGGGATTGTTTAGTGATGGAGGTATATTTGCTACTAAACCCTATATTTGTGGATCAAGTTATTTTTTAAAAATGATGGACTTCAAAAGAGGTCCTTGGTGTGATGTGATGGATGGACTTTATTGGAATTTTATAGAACAAAATAAAAAATTTTTTCAAGCAAATTTCCGGCTATCTATGATGGTAAAAATATTAGAAAAGATTGATAAAGAAAGAAAAGAAAGAATATTTACAGCAGCTAAAAAATTTATAAAAGAAAACACATATGCCGATTAAAGTATTTTTTAACGATTCATGTAAGGTCTGTAGGTTGGAAATAAATCATTATAAAAAAATTTCAAATAGTGATTTGGAGTGGGTAGATATTACAAACAACAAAGAGGCCCAATTAATAACTTCAAAAACACCATCTGAGCTTTTAAGAAGATTGCACGTAATTGAAGATGGTAAGGTTATTTCAGGAGCTGGCGCTTTCCTAGTTGTTTGGTCTAAAATACCTAGATACAATATTCTCTATAAGACCCTTAAAATAAAACCACTATTTTTTATTTTTCATTACATTTATGAATTTGTTGCTTATTTTTTATTTTTGAAAAATAAAGATCAACTTAAAAATATGTAATGAAAAAATTCGCACTACCTACAAAAATTTGCCCTATCTGTAAAAGATCTTTCAGCTGGAGAAAGAAATGGAAGCTTAATTGGGAAAGAGTTAAATACTGTTCAAAAAAATGTTCTAGATCAAATTAATTTAATTGAAATTTTGCTAATATTTTGGGTATGTTTGACTTAAAATTAAAATACCCTTTATTAGAAAAATTCCAACAAAATAAATCTTCATCTTTGGTAATAAAATTCAAATTCAACTTTTTTTCTTTTACCATTTTTTTTAAAAAAGACATATTCTCACCTATTGACGGATAAATAATATCAAAATTTTCTAGCCTTTCTAATAGGTCTTCGATTTCATCTTCATTGATTAATACTAAACTATCATCAATTTTCTTGATCTGATCTTTTATGATATTTTTTTTATAATTTAAAACTTTTGAATCTAGCTTTAAAAGTCTACTTTCATTATCAAGTAAAACAAAATAAATTTTTTTATAATCTTTTATTTTGAAGCTCTCTATGTTTAGGTCGTTTTCAAAAACTATTAAATATTCATTTTTACTATTATTTTTTTGTATTTCTATTGGTGAAATTTTATATTCTCTATTATCAATTAAAGGGAGGGCATTTTCTCTAAGCTCAATATTTTGATATTTTTTATTTAAAAATTTATCAATATTCCAAGATTGTGCAAGGTAGTGTTTTCCTTTTGTTTGTAACCCACCAACCCATCTCCAGCTTAAAGTGTTGGACGCAGCGTCACCATCAAGTAGATACTTCATGAAAAATTCCGCACCCTTTTGCCAGGGCAAGCCTAAAGTAAAAATCCAAATACTTGCGAACCACATACGTGCATGATTGTGCAAATAATTATATTCTTTAATTTCTTTCACCCAGTCATTGAAACATTCAATTTTAGTTTGCCCATTAATTGCTAGATAATAGTTTTCACTCTCCTTAATTGTATTTAAATCTTCTGTAAAGTCATCCCATACCTTTGGCCTAAGCTCTAGCCAACCCTTCCAATAAACTCTCCAATAAATTTCTTGAATATATTTTTCAACTTTTTGATATGGGTGTTTACTTAAAACTTTTTTAGAAATTTCATACTCATCAATAAGTCTATGTGAAATATAGGGAGATAAACACGAAACATTTTTTCTTTCCATTGGTCCAAAATCATAATTTCTTTTTGATGAATAATTTACAATATCGTTATTTATAAAAGTATCTAAAGATTCTAGAGCTTTATCCCTAGATGTATGAAATTTCATTAAATTGTATTTCCTTTTTCAATTGGAGGTGAAACAATTGTTGTAAACCAACAACTATTACAGTTCTTAATGGTACTTTTTTCTAAATGCCACTCATAAAAATACATCTTTTTATCAATAGAAATTAACTCAACGTTATAAATATATTTTTCTTTTGAATTCATGATCAATTTAATTTTGTGAGATTCATGATTTAACAAAATATTATATTGATCTCCAAGTAACATATTTTGAAACCTTTCATACGGTCCTGTAATTTTTTTATTTTCAGGATGTGCAAATATCCAAGTTTGCTTAATTCCAGAGTTTTTGTTTGGCTTGTTATTTTTTTTTAATGCATTCAATTAAATTTTTATTACATCATAGGCCGTTAAATTTTTGGAAGGTTTAATAATATTTGCGTATATAGAGCTCGTAAAACTCAATATGATAATAAGTATAAAGTATTTTTTTAATTCCATATTTTTTTTAACGTTTCTTCTCTTTGACAGCCTGATTTATAAGCTAAATATCTTAAAAAATTATTTTGATAGTAATTTTGATGGTAATTTTCTGCAGGATAAAACTTTTCAAATTCCCAAACTAGAGTTACAATTTTATTCTTATCAAATTTTTTTTCAATACTAATAATTGAATTTTCTATAAGTTTTTTTTGTTTTATATTTTGATAAAATGCAACAGATCTATAGCTTTTCCCCTTGTCACAAAATTGACCGTTAGCGTCAAAAGGGTTTATATTTACCCAAAACACTTTTAATAGCTCCTCGTAGTTAGTTAGCTTAGGGTCATAATGAACCTCGATAGCTTCTACGTGTCCTGTGTCTTTGTAAATTACTTGTTTGTAAGTTGGATTTTTTACATGTCCGCCTGAATATCCAGATATAGATTTTACAACTCCTTTTACTTTGTCAAATGATTCCTCCATGCACCAAAAGCAGCCACCTGCAAAATAAGCTTTTTGGTATTCCTCTTTGTTCTCACTTACTATAACTTCACTTATTTCACTTAAAGTAAATGTTGTGCTAACGAAATAACAATTAATAGAAAGAATAATAATAAAAAATAATTTTTTCATAAATTAATTATATAGTTTTGAAGTAATTAAAGGTATTATTTTAAATAATTAAAAATACTAAACAATGAAAAAAATACCAAATTGTGATGAATGTGGAGAAGAGGATACAATCCTTACTCAAGTAAGTAATTTTAGCGACATTAAATATCTTTGTTCTGATTGCTATGAATCAAAATACCTTGAAGATAACTCAAATAAAGTTTTAAATTACGTAGAAGTTAATAATATTTGCGAAGAATGTAAAAAAAAAGATGAAAATGTAAAATCTAATTTAATTATGTTTGGCTATAAAATTTGTAACGGTTGTAGAACTTCGAAAACAATATTTCCAATTTAAAAATTTCTTGTTAGAGCTAATATACAAATCAAAGCAAACGCTTGAACGAACCATGCTATGATAACAACCCCTAAAGCTTTCCATAAACTTTTGTAAATTAAAGTTTGTTTTACTGCAACTACCATACAGGCTAACATCCAAAATGAAGCTCCAATAAACGTCACTGTCATTAATTCTTCATTAAAACCAAAAACTCTAATTATTCCTGGTGCAGTTGAAAAGCCAATACTTCTTAAAAGAGCTACGTGGGTAGTTTTCGTTTTTATGTCGGGAAATAGTTTAACGCCTACAAAATATACGATGTAAGCCCAAATAAACCAGGTGGCGAGAGACAACGCAGGAGCTAAAAATAAATTTACCGTACCTAAGTGAGAAGCTCCAATGCCTGCCGCTAGACTTGATAGCACAACAACTGTTCCAGCAGCCATAGTTGCATTTTTATCTTTCTGGACTTCATCAAAGACCTCAGGATCAATTTTTACAGACCTGTAAACTCTATTTAAAAATAATTTAATCATTAGATATTATATATTTCATAATTGTATATAACGTAATTATAGAAAAAGTGAATATGAAAATTTCATCAAAACTATTACCAATAGTTAATGGTCTATCGGCAGGTATAGTTGTTGCTTTATTAGCATTATTAACTTTTGAAGCACCTTTTGGTGTCTGGCTTGTTTTTTCTTTTGGCTCTTCTGCTTTAATTATATTTGTTTTTCATGATAGTGAATTTGCTCAACCTAAAAATATTTTTTTTGGCCATTTAATTTCTATAATTATTGGCATTTCAGTTAACAAACTTATAGGAATTTCTTTTATATCATTAGGCTTGTCTGTTGGTATTTGTGTTTCTGTAATGATGTATTTAAAAATAGTGCATCCTCCTGCAGCAGCAAATCCTTTAATAGCTTTGTTTGCAGATGTTTCTTATGATTTTATACTTTTTCCGATATTTGTGGGTAGCATCATGTTAATTTTAATATCTTTTATTATCAATAGATTTGTTCTTGGAAGAGAATATCCAAAAAAATGGTTTTAATTTAAAATTACAATTGCTGTATTAAGTACTAGAGCATAAAAAGTCCATAAAAAGTAAGGCACCATAATAAAAAAACTTAACTTATCTTTATTTAAATAAATCTTCATTAAAACTATAATAAAAAATAATATAATAATTAAATTTATTAAAGCTAATTCAATTTGATGAAATCCAAAAAAAATAATGCTCCATGTAGAATTAAATAATAAATGAAAAAAATAAACAGTTAGTATTTTACGATCATAAAATCTTATCCAAATTCTCCAAACAGCTATAGACATTAAAATGTATAATACCGTCCATACAGGACCAAATATCCAACTAGGTGGATTAAAACTTGGTAGTATTATCTCTGAATACCATGGTTCTTTAAAAACAGACGTGGTAAAGCCTCCTACTGCAGAAGCTATAAATGTAATTAAAAGTATTAAGATAAAAGATAAATATTTATTTTTTAGCATATAGTGAGATATAACTAATTTATGTATAAAAATCAGAAAAAAATTTGGATAACAGGAGCTAGTAGTGGAATTGGTAAAGCGCTAGCTTTAAAATTTGCTAAAGAAAATTGGTTAGTAGCAATATCTGCACGAAGAAAAGAATTGTTAAATGAACTTGCTCAAAATGAGAATATATTATCTTTTCCCTTAGATGTTACAGACGATAATTTAGTTAAAACTACTTTTTCAAATATATTAAATGAATTTAAAGATATAGATTTATGTGTTTTTTGTAGTGGGGCATACGATCCCAAATTAGAAAAAGAAATAAATAAAGAACAAATTAAAAAAATTATGAATATAAACTTTTTTGGTGTTTTAAATTGTATCAAAACTGTAGAGGAATATTTTAAACAAAAGAAAATGGGACATATTTCTGTTGTTTCTTCAGTTGCTGCTTACAGAGGTTTGCCAAATTCTAGTGGTTACGGCCCTTCTAAAGCAGCATTAACAAATTTAACTGAAAGTCTGTATTTTGATTTTAAAAAATATAACGTAAGAATTTCTTTAATATCACCTGGATTTATTAAAACGCCATTAACAAATCAAAATACATTTAATATGCCGTTTATTAAAACACCTGAGTTTGCGGCTAATAAAATGTATAATGGTCTTACTAAAGGGAGTGCTTTTGAGATTCACTTTCCAAAAGAATTGACTTTGTTCTTAAAATTTTTAAGAATTTTACCTTATAGAGCATATTTGTTTTTAATTAATAAATTTGTTAAAAGAGATTAATTTATTAATTCATTTTATCAGGATTTTTTAGGTCGAGCTCAAGTTTTTGTCTTCTTTCTTCTTCTTTTTGTTTTAGCTCTTCTTCCATTAAAAATTGTTCTTTATCTCTTTTTATTCTATTTTCGTCAAATTTGATTTCCCATTCTTTTATTCTTTGTTCTTCAATTTTTCTCTTTTCAATATCTGCGTCATTTTTAATTTTTTGCTCCTCATCTATGAGTTTTTGTTGTGCATCTAGTCTTTTTCTTTCTTCTGCGTCTCTAGTTCTTTGTTCTTCATCTCTAGATCTTTGTTCTTCATCTCTAATTCTTTGCTGCGCATCTAGTCTTTTTCTTTCTTCTGCGTCTCTAGTTCTTTGTTCTTCATCTATAATTCTTTGTCGCTCGTCTCTTAATCTTTTTTCAGAAACTTCTCTTTGTCTTATTTCTTCATCTCTTAGTCTTTTTTGTTCAAATCTAATTCTTTTTTCTTCATCTTTTTTTCTTTTCTCTTGATCCTGAAGCCTTTGCTCCGCTTGTTCTCTTAGTTTTTGGTCAGCAACTTTTAGTTTTAGCTCTTCTTCTTTAAACCTTAGCTCCTGTTTTTTTATTTTTAATTCTTCGTCTTTTATTCTTTGTTTTTCTTCATTTCGAGTTTTTACAACATAAATTTTTGCAAGTTTTTCTTTATGCTTTTGCGTTTCAGTTCTCTCTCTTAATTTTTTTAAAAATTTTATTTCTGATGCGGTTCTTATCTTAATTTTTCTTTTTTTTTTTTGTTTTTTTTCTATTTTTTCATAAACTTTTGCTAAAGTTTTTGAGGCTTTTTTTGCTAATTTTTTAATATTGAGTTTTAAATTATGCTTTTTTTTAGTTTTTTTATTTTTTACAATTTTCATCTTTATCGAAATTTACTATAAATTTGAGTATCTTCAACAGAAATTGTAGGCTATTGATTTATAGTTATCTTCATTATCTTCCAAAAATCCCAAGTTTAACGTCATAATCAACGGCAATTCCATATTTTGGGTCGTCGTCACTATCTACGACTAGTTGTCCAGCTTTACTTAATAGCTTGTGACAATCCCGTGTTAAGTGTCTGAGTTTTACTTTTTTCCCAATTGCATTGTATTTATCAGCAATATCTTCGATTGCTTTTAATGCTGACTGGTCGATTATTTTTGATCTCGCGAAATCAATTATAATAACAGCAGGATCTCCTGATGGTTTAAAAATTTCTATAAAACTATTTGTAGAACTAAAAAAAAGCGGCCCTTCTATCTCATAAACTTTAGCTCCCTTTTCTCGTATTGATGGTCTTTCTATTGCTCTAATTCTTGAAGCAGATTCCCATGCAAAAACTAAGGCCGAAAAAATTACACCAACAATTACTGCTACAGCTAAATCTGCAGCCACTGTCACCGCTGTAACAAGGATAATTACAATTGCGTCACTCTTAGGAACGAGAAAAAGTATTTTTAAGGAGTTCCATGCAAAAGTACCAATGACAACCATAAACATTACTCCTACTAATGCAGCTATCGGTATCATTTCAATTAAAGAAGAAGTGTATAAAATGAACATTAATAAAAATAAAGCTGCTGCAATACCTGCGATACGTGTTCTTCCTCCCGACTTAACATTAATCATCGATTGTCCAATCATAGCACAACCACCCATACCTCCAAAAAAACCTGTTACTGTATTCGCCAAGCCTTGTGCTAAGCATTCTTGGCTTGCTCCACCTCTTTTATTTGTAATTTCACCTACTAGGTTTAGCGTCAATAAACTTTCAATTAGTCCAATAGCTGCCAATATAAATGCATATGGAAAGATAATTTTTAAAGTTTCTAAATTTAAAGGAACGTTAGGAATTAAAAAATTTGGGAGACCGCCTTTAACGCTAGCAAGATCACCAACGCTTGGGATGTCGATTTTAAATGTTAGAACTAATATGGTAGTTAATAAAATTGCAACTAGTGTAGCTGGTAATGCTTTTGTTATTTTAGGTAATAGCCAAATGACTGACATAGTTAAAATTACAAACCCAACTGAGTAAAATAATGTATTTCCTGTTACCCAAACTGACTCACCTAAAGAATTAATTGTTTTAAACTGACTAATTTGAGAAATACCAATTACTATTGCTAATCCGTTAACAAATCCCAGCATAACAGGTTGTGGAACCATTCTAATAAATTTTCCTAGTTTAAATATACCGGCAATTAATTGTATCAATCCCATTAAAATTACTGTCGCAAATAAATATTGTGCACCATGATCTGCAACTAAAGCGACCATTACAACTGCTAGTGCTCCTGTAGCCCCAGAAATCATTCCGGGCCGGCCACCAACCAATGCCGTAATTATCCCAACTATAAATGCTGCATAAAGGCCAGACAATGGCTTAACACCCGCAACAAATGCAAATGCTATAGCTTCAGGAACTAAAGCTAAAGCTACTGTTAATCCTGCCAAAATTTCTATTCTAAACAATGCAAAAATTGCTCCATCTTTTGGAATATAATTTTTTGCATTAAAACTAATAGATTTTGCAACATCTAAAAGTGCTTGTGATGAGACTTCTGACGGAGGTCTTCCTTTTTTCAAAAAATACTTTCTAATTTATTTTACTTTTATAATTGTCTTGCTAATTTTTTTACTTTTAACATTTCTTTTTTAAACTTTTCTTCTTTCATGCCGGGTAGTACTTCGTAAAATCGTGTGTACTCAATTTTCATTCCACCAAGCTTAAGTACTCCTGCTTTGATTCTTCTAAAGGGCATATTTTGAAACCATGTTTGAATAGAAAAAATATTTCCACCGTATGACATTGACATAATAGCAAGTTTATTTTTCATTGCTCCTGCAACAGGGTAGCCCCAGTTTCCAACAACTCTTTTAAAAGCAAAAA
>Ga0307986_10003140_pt1 | contig 11605 bp, 9 predicted proteins | sample EllFjometageno82_FD_203170 | JGI IMG/M metagenome (GOLD analysis project Ga0307986, IMG submission 203170) | Marine microbial communities from Ellis Fjord, Antarctic Ocean - #82 | ecosystem: Environmental > Aquatic > Marine > Unclassified | place: Southern Ocean | collected 2014-10-09
ATTCAAGTTTAGTTTTATATTCAAAAAAAAAAAACACAATAACAGTTACGAATATAGAAGGTCCTTTAAAATATCTTAAAAATGAATGGAAATTTAAAAAAATAAACACAAAAACTCAGCTAGAATTTAGTATTGATTTTGAATTAAAAAATAATTTATTAAATATAATAATGAAAAATTATTTTAATTTTGGGTTAAAAAAAATTGCAGATGCATTTGAAGATAGAGCTAAAAAATTATTTAAATAAACTCTTCTATTAGCGTTAAAGCTTCTTTAACAGATTTTTTTCTAACAATTTCTCTACTTTGATTTTTAAATATAAATTTGCATATTTTAATCTTCTTACTTTTCTTTATACCAATATAAACTAACCCCACAGGTTTCAGTGCTGTACCACCACCAGGTCCAGCAATTCCTGTTATTGCTAAGTTTAATTTAGCCTTGGAAATTTTTTCTAAATTTACGACCATAGAGTAACAACACTGTTCACTTACAGACCCGTATTTTTTTATTACCCTATAGGGAACTTTAAGATATTTAATTTTTGAACGATTAGAGTAAGTAATTATACCATAAGTAAAAACTTTAGACGCTCCTTTTATAGAAGTTATAGTCTGACTCAGCATTCCACCGGTACACGACTCAGCAATAGAAAAATTTATTTTTTTTTTATAAAGCTTAGATATAATCTGTGTAACTTTTTTATTCATAAGATATAAATAAAAAAATAATTATTAAGACAATAGACGAATAAACACCAGCCACAACATCATCCAACATAACACCAAATCCATTTTTCATATGTTTGTCAATCTTGTTAGCTGGGTAAGGCTTTGTGATATCAAATATTCTAAATAAAAAAAAACCAATCAGAGTATACAAAATAAAAATATCAATTTTACCGCTTGGTAGTAGCTTATAAATTGTTAAGATTGGAATTGACTGACCTACAAATTCATCAATAACAATTTCACTAGAGTCAACTTCGTTAAAATACTTATTGAATCGATCAATAGAATAAACAGAATAAACAAATACTAAACTCACTCCTGTAATTAAGACTAAAATATTTATCTTAATATTGTAAAAAAAGATAAAAATTAAAAAAGTGACAAATGAAGCAACTGTACCTGGAGCGTACTTTGATTTCCCGAGGGCAAACATCGAGAGAAACAAAATGTTTAATTTTTTATTCATATTTAATTACCGAAACAATAACTTCTGCTGCTATAGCTTTTTCTTGACCGATTACACCAAGTTTTTCAGTAGTTTTTCCTTTAATGTTAATTCTATCAGGTGAAATCTTACATAGCCTTGCTACATTATTGATTATTTTTTTTTTAAACATTTTTAATTTTGGAGTCTGTGTAATTATATTAATATCAATATTATTAATTAAATAATTTTTTTTATTAATTTGATTAATAACTATCTCCATTAATTTACTCGAGCTTATATTTTTTAGTTTTTTGCTTTTATCAGAAAATTTTTCACCTATATCACCCATTTTACATGCTCCAAGCAACGCATCTATTACAGAGTGCAAAACTGGATCACCATCTGAATGTCCCAAGGTTCCAATTTTAGAGGGAATTTTTATACCGCCTAAATAGAGTTTTCTGCCTACAACCAATCTATGTACGTCAAAACCTATACCTACTTTTATATTAGATTTACTAATTTTTTTTAATAAATTTAAATCTTCTTTATCAGTAATTTTAAAATTGTTTTTTTCACCTTTTATAAATTTTATTTTGTTATTACTAATTAGTGAAGAATCGTCGTCTATATACATATTTCTTCGTGTTTTATGAAGTTGAAAAATTTCATTAAAGTCGAAGCATTGTGGTGTTTGTGTTAAATAAAAATTTTTTTTTTTTATACTTAAAATAGTATTTTTATTTTTCTTTTCTTTTATGGCGTCTTGTACTCTTAATACTGGAATAATAGTTTTATTTTTCTTTGAACTTTCTAGAATATTTTTAATCAGCTGTTTAGAAAAATTTGGTCTAGCAGAGTCATGTATTAAAACTTTACCTTTTTTTTTTAGATTTTTTAGGTAAAGTAATGCATTATATGTGGACTCTTCTCTTGTGTTGCCCCCCATAATCAACTTAACATTGTTCTCTTTAACTTCTTTTAAATATTCTTTATGTTTTTTATTGTAGACAAATATAATACTTTTAATTTCCTTAAATTCTCTAATTTTAATGATTGAAATGTCAATTAATGTTTTTCCAGCTATTTTATGATACTGTTTAGGTAAACTAGAATTAAATCTATTGCTTTCGCCACCACCAAGTAAAATAAAAGAAAATTCCATTGTATTAAACTACATTATATTTATATAAATTAAATCTAGTTTTTGTATGTTAAAAAATTTTAAATCCATCCTAGTACTTTCTTTTATCTGTATTTCTTTATGTGTACTTACATTTTTAGCTTTTATTAATCCCAAATTATTTTTTTTCTTAAAAGTTGACTTACAAATATTATTAATTTTAGACGCAATACTACTTATTATATTTTTATCTATTGTTTTTAAAAAAATTTATGATTTGTACACTGCAAGTAAGTCAAAAAAAATTGGCTCACGAACCAGCTTGAGATACATTTCGTTGTTCACTTTATTCACATTAATACCATCATTTTTCATAGCATTTTTCTCCTTATTTATTTTTAATTATGGTTTAGAGAATTTCTTTAACAAACAGATAGCGAAAGCTATTAATAATTCTTACGATGTAGCAAAAAGATATCTAGAACAAAACAAAAAAACTGTTGAGTCCGATGTTTTCTTAATGAGCGTTGGTTTAAACAGAGCATCTGAAATATACTATTCTTCCCCTAAAAGATTTGAGAGCATTGTAAGATCCGAAAAATTATTAAGAAGAGTAGATGATGTCTATTTAATTGATAGTGCTGCAAACATTATTTTTTCAGATTCAGATGATGGGATGTTCTTGAAGCCTAACGAAGAAGAAATCAATCAAGCACTTGAAGGTCTACCAATTCTTATTATAAATCAAGTTGAAAATAAAACATCTGCAATGATTAAATTAAATAGTTTAATTGACACTTACTTACTTATTTCAAAAAATGTTGATCCTGAAATTATTAAATATTTAAATGAAACAGAAAAAGCAATTAGCTTTTACTACACTGTTGAAAACAAACAACTGAATATAAAAATAACTTTTGCAATAATATATATTTTAGTAGTTACTTTACTTTTGTTTGCTTCAATAATTATTGCAATTCGTTTTGCTGACAGATTAACCAAACCTTTAATTAACTTAATTTCTGCTTCTGAAAACATAGGTAAAGGATTTTTGGACACAAAAGTACCAGAAGACGTTACTGATAAAGAATTTTTAATATTAAATAAAAATTTTAATAACATGATAGAGAGATTAAAAAAACAACAAGATAAGCTATTAGCCACAGAAAGGTATGCTGCCTGGGAGACAGTTGCTAGAAAATTAGCTCATGAAATTAAAAACCCGCTAACTCCTATTCAGTTATCTATCGATAGATTACAAGAAAAATTTTATCTAAAGATTACAGATGGAAAAGATGAATTTAAAAATTATCTATCTACAATTAATAGGCAAATAAAAGATATTGAAGGTCTTGTTAATGAATTTTCAAGTTTTGCTAGGATGCCAAGTCCTATATTTAAAAAAATTGAAATAAGTTCTTCTGTTAAAAGAGCAGTTGATTTCTATAAAATGTCATCTTTAAATAAAATTTCTTTTTTTACTCGTAATGAAAAAATAATTATTAAAGGTGACCAGGAACAATTGTATAGGGTTTTTATAAATTTAATTAAAAACTCAGAGGACTCTATTTCCGAAAAGAGAGAAAAAAACATTGGTTTTAAAGGAAAAATCTCTGTGGAAATTAATGAGAATAATGATTATATAACTATTACACTGATTGATAATGGGATAGGTGTAAAAGATCTAAATAAAATAATGACCCCATACTACACAACCAAAACAGACGGAACTGGTTTAGGACTTCCGATTGTAAAAAAAATTATTAATGAACATTTTGGAGATATTGTTATATCAAATAATAAACCAGGTGCCAAAATTTTAATAACATTACCAAAAATTATTATATGAAAAATGAAATATTAATAATAGATGATAACGCAGATATACGATTCTTAATCTGCAATATATTAAAAGAAAAAGGATACAACATAAGATCTGCAGCAAATTACGATCAAGCAGTTAAAGAAGTAGATAATAAACTGCCAGATTTAGCTATTATCGACATTCAACTAGATAAAGGTAAAAAAGATGGAATAGATCTCTTAAAATATATAATGAGTATTGAAAAAAGTGTACCTGTGATAATGATATCAGGACATGCCAATATTCAAGTTGCAGTGGATGCAATCAGGATTGGAGCTTATGAGTTTGTTGAAAAACCATTTTCGTCTGAAAAAATATTAAACTATGTAAAACGCGCACTTGAAGTTAAAAATTTAAAGAAAGATAAAAATAGCGCTGAAGAAAAATTATTTTATTCTTTTGATTTTATAGGGCAAAATCCTGAAATTCTAAAGATTCAAAAAACGATAGATAAACTTGCTTTAACCGAAAGCAGAGTTTTAATTACTGGAGACACTGGAACCGGAAAAGAGCTCGTAGCTAGAAAAATCCATAAAAGTTCCTCAAGATCAGAAAATCCCTTTATAGTTTTTAATGCAACTTTGTTAAAAGAAAAAAATTATGAAAAACAATTATTTGGTGAAGAGTTTAGTAATGGAAATAAGGATTATGGCATTTTAGAAAAAGCAAACAATGGTACCTTATTGTTAGATGAAGTTTCAGAAATCCCATTTGATATTCAATTAAATATTTTAAGAACATTAACAGATCAAAAGTTTAAACGTGTAAATGGATTTAAGGATATTTATGTAAATATTAGAATAATTTCTTCTACATCCAAAGATTTAAAAAAAATGATTTTAGAAAAAAAATTTAGAGAAGATCTCTACCACAGATTGAATGTTGTGCCTTTAAATTTGCCTACATTACAGTCGAGAAGTCAAGATATTCCACTATTAATAAAATATTTTAAAAAGAAAGTTTCAGAAATTAATGGAATACCTGAAGCTGAAATAGACAGTAACAACGATCTTCTTTATAGTTATGATTGGCCAGGTAATGTTAGAGAACTACGAAACCTAATTGAGAGAGTTACAATTCTTTCTGTCCATGAAAGTAAAAAAAATGTAAATAACATATTAACAGATATTTTAAATGAAAACCCTAATTCTTTAAATCATGATATTTTCGGTAATACCTTGTCTTATCCTTTAAAAGAAGCGCGTGAACAATTCGAAACTAACTATTTGGTAAATCAACTTAAAAAAAACAAAGGTAATATTTCTAAAACAGCTGATTTCATTGGTATGGAAAGATCCGCTCTTCATAGAAAATTAAAATCTTTAGGCATTAAAGGCGTAAACTAATCATGAATATAATTATATGTGGAGCAGGAAAAGTTGGATTTTCAATTAGTAAACAGTTATCAGCACAAGGTCATTCAATTACCGTTATTGACCAGTCCTCAGAGGACATTAAAAAAATTAACGAAACGCAGGATGTAAAAGGGGTCGTGGGAAGAGCAACATTTCCTTCTGTACTTGAAAATGCTGGTGCAGCAAAAACTGACATGATTATAGCTGTCACAAAAAATGATGAAACGAATATGATTATTTGTCAGTTAGCTCATAGTTTGTTTAGCATAAATAAAAAGATTGCTAGGATACGTTCTAAAGAATTTTTGGATAGTAAATGGAGCAGACTTTACAATAAATCTAACTTGCCTATAGATGTTATCATTTCACCTGAAGTTGAAGTAGCTAAATCGCTTTTTAGAAAATTAGAGGCTCCTGGCGCACTTGATAACGTGCCTTTTGCTAATGATAAAATCAAAGTTTTAGAAATTTTAGTCAATAAAAATTGCCCAGTTATTAAAACTTCCTTAAAAAACCTAACTTTAAAATTTCCAGATTTTAAAGCGAATATACTTGGAGCAGTTAGAAAAGATAAATTTATTTTTTTAAAAAAAAACGATCAATTACTAGAAGGCGACAAAGCATATGTTGTAGCTAGCACAGAACAATTAAATTTAATTTTAAAATCATTTGGACATGAGGAAAAGGCTGCCACTAAAATACTTATCGTAGGCGGTGGAAATATTGGTTTAAATTTAGCTAAACTATTAGAAACAAATTTTGAAGGTGCTAGAGTTAAAATAATTGAAAAAAATAAAGAACGAGCAGAAATTTTAGCTACAGAATTAACATCATCAATTGTAATTTGTGGTGATGCTCTAGATGAAGAAATATTAAAGGAAGCAAACATACAAGAGACTGAAACTATTTTGGCTTTAACTAACGATGACGAAGACAATATTATGGCTTGTGTCTTAGCTGAAAAATATAATCCCAATAAACGAACAATAGCTATCGTGAATAAATCTAATTACAGTTTGCTGCAAAAATCTTTAAACATAGATGATCTAGTTGACCCACGAATGACGACAGTATCTAGAATCATGGAACATGTTCACAAAGGAACAATAGAAACTGTTTATTCTCTTTTAGATGGTGAGTATGAATTTATTGAGGCTGAAATTCTAGAAAAATCTGAACTTTTAAATAAGTCTATAAAAGACTCAAATTTGCCTGAACACATAAGAATTGGCGCGGTATTAAGAGCAGAAAAGGTTATTATTCCAAGATCTGATTTTATATTTGAAAAAGATGACCTTGTAGTTTTCCTTGCTAAAAGAGAGCTGCTACAAGAAGTTGAAAGTATTTTCAGCTTAAGCTCAATCTAGAAATGAATTTTAGAGGTATCTCTTACTATCTGAGTTTGTCTTGTTATCCCGTAACACTATTGTCTTTTTTTAATATTCTCTATTCTTCTTATTCCGATAATTATTTAAATATAGATTCCTATCTCTTAACACTAATTACTTCTTTTTTATCTGGTCTAGGATTTTATTTCTTTAGTAAAAATAGTGAAAAAAATATTAAATTTTATGAAAAACTAATTTTAATTTTTACGATTTATTTTTTCATTTCACTGTTAATTTCAATTCCATACTACTTTGGCAACTATCATTTGAGTTTCACAGATTCTTTTTTTGAGGCTGTTTCAGGATTGACAACAACAGGATTTACAGTTTTTTATAATGTAAAATTTTTAGACCCTACAATACTAATTTGGCGTTCTTCTTCTCACTGGATAGGTGGATTATTTTTTTTAATTTTCTTAATTCTTATTTTTTCTAATTTTAAAAATGATTATAAGTTAACTAATCTTGTTTATAATCCTGATAAAGCTACTAATCTCCTAAAAGGCGCCAAATCAATCATAGTAAAAGTTTTTTTTATTTATGTTTTTTTTACCTCATTAATTTTTATTGTATTTGCCTTTTCAGGTATTAGATTATTTAATAGTTTTAATTTAGCAATGACCGTCAGTTCTGCTGGAGGTTTTCTTCCGACAAATGAACTTTCAGAAATTATAAAATACTACTCACAACAAATTGTCCTTACAGTCGCGCTGACCTTTTCTGCTTTAAATATTTATTTTTTCTATAGTCTTTTTACAAATATGAATACTGTTAAAAAACATTATGAAGATATTTTGATATTAATAGCAATATTTTTTTTAAGTATAGTCCTTTTTTTTACTATACAAGAAACTTCTTTTTTAAATATTTTTTTTAGCGTAGCAAGCAGTTTAGGCAGTTCCGGACTAGCTTCCTTCGATCCTCCAGAAAACTTTTATTTATTCTTTATTTTTTTAACTATTATCGGTGGTTCTATTATTTCAAACTCGTCAGGCATAAAATTTTTAAGATTGTACATATTATTTAAATCAACAGTTTTTGAAATTTTTAGGCTTGTTTCTCCAAACGTGATTATTGATCAAAGATTTCTAAACACAGAACATAAAATTAATAATGAAAATTTAAACTCTTCTTTTTTTATTTTTATTTGTTTTTTTATAAGTATTTTTATTTTATCAAGTATATTAGCTGCAGGGGGACTTAATTTTGAGAGTTCCTTTAAGCTTTCCATACTAACTATAACCAATACAGTGAATTCTAGCCTGTTTGGATTAGAGAATATTGATTTTTTTAATTTATTAACATCTTCTAAAATATTTATAATTTTATTTATGGTTATTGGAAAAATTGAGTTAATATCACTTTTTCTAATCATCAAAAAATTAATTAGCAGGAACTAAACTTATGTCTAAAATTGTTATTATTGGTGCTGGAGCTATGGGAACTGCTTTTGCTATTCCTTGTTTAGATAATAATCACGATACTAATATTATAGGAACACATTTAGAGAATGACTTCATTGATCAAATGAAAACAAATAAAAGATTGCACCCAGGTCTTAACATTAATATTCCCGAAGGAATCAATTTAATTAAATTTGATAAATTTGATTCTATTTTAAATTCAAAAGTTGATTTAATTGTTTTAGGTATCAGTTCAAAGGGCATAGAATGGGCAGCAGAACAAATTAGTAGGACTTATAAAGATAAAAAATTGCCTAATCTGCTTATGCTAACAAAGGGCTTAAGCATCTACAATAATAATTACGAGCTTTTAGTTGATAAATTAGAACGCTTGCTTTTAGAAAAAGGTATTACAGGAGTTAACATATCAGCCGTAGGTGGACCTTGTCTTGCAACAGGTTTAGCGAATAAAGTTCATAGCAGCGTAGTTATTGCAAGTAAGGAGATATCAATAGCTAAAAAAATAGCGAGTATGCTTAATACAAATTACTATCACACTTCTTTCTCCAGTGATTTGAATGGTGTTGAGGTTTCTGCAGCTATAAAAAATATATTTTCAATGGCGGTCGGGGCCGCTAAAGGCCTGTGTAGTAAAAATGTTTCTGAAGAAGTAAGGGAAAAAAATTATTTAAATACAGCTTCTGCTTTAATAAAACAGTCAATTCAAGAAATGGAAATTTTTGTAGAGCACTTAAAAGGAAAAAAAGAAACTGTGAAAGGTTTAGCCGGACTTGGAGATCTTTATGTCAGTTCTGGTGGTGGAAGAAATAGTAAAATGGGTTCATATATCGGAGAAGGGATGAAATTTTCTGAAGCCAAAAAAATAAAAATGAAAAAAGTTACAGTCGAAGGTGCTGATTTAGCGATTGAAATTGGAAAAAAAGTAAACGAAGATTTTAACAAAGAAAAACTACCATTAATGCTAGGTATGATTAACGCTATAATAAACGACAAAAAACTAGAGTTAGATTGGGAATATTTCAACAAGCAATGAAGAAATTTATTATTTCGATTGACCAAGGAACTACATCAAGTCGTTCAATTTTATTTAATCTCCAAGGAAAACCAATTTATTCGTCTCAAAAAGAATTTACACAGTACTTTCCTAAGAGTGGGTGGGTAGAACATGACCCAGAAGAAATTTGGAATACCACGAAAAGAACTTTAGTTGATGTAGTTAACAAAGCTAAAAAACTAAAAGGCCAGATTCTAACTATTGGAATAACCAATCAAAGAGAAACAACAATTTTATGGAATAAAAAAACTGGCAAACCAGTATATAAAGCAATAGTTTGGCAAGATAGACGTACAGAGCGATACTGTAAAAAATTAAGAGACAGCAACAAAGAAACTCTTATTTTCAATAAAACTGGTTTACTTATCGACCCCTACTTTTCTGCAACAAAAGTTAAATGGATTTTAGAAAATGTTCCTTTAGCAAAAAAATTAATGAAAAAAAAACAACTGCTATTTGGGACAATTGATACTTTTTTAATATGGAGACTTACAAAGGGAAATGTTCATGCAACAGACGCAACAAATGCTAGCAGAACAATGTTATACAATATTTCGTCGAATAAATGGGATGAGGGTATTTTAAAACTTTTAAAAATAGAAAAAAATATTTTACCACAGGTTAAAGACAGTTCGGATGATTTTGGCTCAACTCATTCTTCAATCACAGGTAAATCAATTCCAATAACCGGAGTAGTAGGAGATCAACAAGCAGCTACAATCGGACAATGTTGTTTTGAACCTGGATCTTTAAAAAGTACCTATGGAACAGGAGCTTTTGTATTACTTAACACAGGTTCAAAAATTATATTTTCAAAAAATAGATTGCTCACAACTATTGCCTACCGTATCAAAGGGAAAACAACCTACGCAATGGAAGGCTCAATATTTATTGCTGGCGCAGGAGTTCAATGGCTGAGAGATAAAATGAAGTTTATTAAAAAAGCCTCTGAAACAGAAAAAATTATAAAATCTCTGCAAGACAATAAGGGAATATACCTTGTTCCAGCTTTTACTGGTCTTGGAGCACCATATTGGGACGCAAATGCAAGAGGTGTTTTAAGTGGAATCACCAGAGATACTGGGCCAAAAGAAATTATAAGAGCAACCATTGAAGCGGTTGCATATCAAACATATGATTTGTTTGAAGCAATGAAGCATGATGGCTTGAAACCAAAACTTGTTAAAGTTGACGGAGGAATGGTAATGAATAACTGGTTTTCACAATTTTTATCTGATGTTATTAATATAAAAGTTTCAAGACCAAGAGTTCAAGAAACTACAGCCCTAGGTGCAGCATTTATGGCAGGCCTTCATATTGGTGTGTACAAATCTTTGAAAGATATTTCAAAAAACTGGAGCTTAGATAAAAATTTTACTCCTAAAATTAAATCTAAAGAAAGAAATGATTTAGTTAAAGGGTGGTCTGCTGCAATGAAGAAAACATTAACTAAAACAATCTAAGATTGTATTAATTCAAATTTTACTCCCATCCTTACAGTAAATCAGCTTTACATAAAGTCCAATTTGAGTTTAAATCTCTTAATTGAAAACAAGTAAATCAAATAATTAACTCCAACAAAGGAAAATATGTTTAATAAATTAAAAACTATTCTTGCTGTTGCTGTTGCTTACTCGCTAGTAATTTCATCTGCATATTCTGATGCAATTACTGACTTAGCTAAAGGTGAATTTAGTCTTTCAACTATTTCTGAAAAAGAAAGAGTTAAAGAACTAAAATGGTTCCAAGGTGCTGCAAAGCCATTCAAGGGAATGTCTATCAAAGTAGTTTCTGAAGGAATACCAACTCACGTTTACGAGTCAAAAGTTCTTACAAAGGCTTTTGAGGATGTAACTGGCATCAAAGTAACACATCAAATAATTGGTGAAGGTGACGTTGTAATGGCTGTGCAAACACAAATGCAAACTAACGTTAGTATTTACGATGCATACGTTAACGACTCAGACTTGATTGGTACGCACGCGCGTATGCAACAAGCTGTTAACCTAACTGACTGGATGAAAGGTGAAGGTAAAGATGTTACTTTGCCAACTTTAGATCTTGAAGATTTCATAGGGCTACAATTTACGACTGGTCCAGATGGAAATCTATATCAATTACCAGACCAACAATTTGCTAACCTTTATTGGTTTAGAAAAGATTGGTTTGATAGACCTGAAATTAAAAAAGCATTCAAAGCTAAACACGGATATGAATTAGGTGTACCAGTTAACTGGT
>Ga0307986_10003141_pt1 | contig 11602 bp, 15 predicted proteins | sample EllFjometageno82_FD_203170 | JGI IMG/M metagenome (GOLD analysis project Ga0307986, IMG submission 203170) | Marine microbial communities from Ellis Fjord, Antarctic Ocean - #82 | ecosystem: Environmental > Aquatic > Marine > Unclassified | place: Southern Ocean | collected 2014-10-09
CGTTATCTAAATCAAAAAAGTGTTGCTGGGATTGGTTGCGGGGGACGGATTTGAACCGCCGACCTTCAGGTTATGAGCCTGACGAGCTACCAGACTGCTCCACCCCGCGGTATAATTAAATTCTGTTCTTAAGTTTATTTAATTTTTTAACTCTTTTAATATTTTCTTGAAGAATTCTTTTTTTCTTTTCAGAGGGTTTTTCATAAACACTCTTAAGTTTAACTACTTTAAAGAATCCATCACGCTGTAATTTTCTTTTTAAAACCCTAAGCGCTTGTTCAATATTATTATCTTTAACTTCTATTTTCATAAATACTTCTAAAAAAGTGAGTAATTATCACTATAAAATTTTGATGTCTATTAAATTTATTCATTATTTGAAACTTCTCGATTTTTCTTTGCTTTTTCTTTTTCTTTTTTCTCTCTTTTTATTCTTCTTTCTGCTTTTTCAATAGCTTCAACTAAATCTTTTTGAGAAAAAAGTCCTAATGCAACAGGGTCTTTTGGATTTAAGTTGTTATAATTCCAATAACTTTTATTTTTAATTGAAGTCACAGAACCTTTGGTCACACCAACTAATTTTGCTATTTGAGAATCTTTTAGCAAAGAATGGTGTTTAATTAACCACAAAGCCGAGTCAGGTTTATCTTGTCTTTTAGATAAAGGAATATACTTTTTAATCTTTTTATCTTCTGCTGATATTTCAATATCAGTATTTTTAATGTTAATATCTCTATTTTCATCTTTTGAAGCTACCTCAATTTCTTCTCTAGTAAGCTGACCAGATATAATTGGATTATAAGCCATTATTCCTTTTGCAACTTCACCATCTGCTATACCTTGAATTTCTACTTCATGTAAATTGCAAAACTTTGCAATCTGTTTAAATGTAAGTGTTGTATTTTCTACTAGCCAAACGGCAGTCGCCATAGGCATTAAAGGTACGTTCGACATTTAATCCTTTTTTTCTGATCTAAAGTTTTGAAATTTTTTATTGAACTTACTTACACGACCTTTATCCATCAATTTCTGCTTTCCACCAGTCCAAGCAGCATGAGATTTAGGATCAATCTCTAATTTTAAAACCTCCCCTTCTTTACCCCAAGTTGATCTTGTTTCAAACTGAGTTCCATCAGTCATTTCTACTTTAATTGAATGGTAGTTTGGGTGTATGTCTTTTTTCATATCGAGACTTATAGCAAAAGAATTCTATAAAACAATTAAAAGTTCTTTAATTTTTCAAGCATTTTGTCGTTAATTGCCATACTAGAAGCTCTTATTTGTATATTTTTATTCTGGGAAAGGTCTATGTCATTAATAATACCACCAGCCTCTTTTACAATTATTATGCCGGCAGCTATATCCCACAAATTTAAACCATTTTGAAAATATCCATCATATCTACCAGCTGCAACATAGGCTATATCAAGTGCTGCGCTTCCAGATTTTCTCAAAGGTAAATTAATTTCATGTTTTGGTACTCCACCGGTAGCAAACAAACAACTATTTAACTCTCTCTTTTTTGAAACTCTTATTCTTTGATTATTAAAAAAAGAACCATTGTCTTTTTCAGCATAAAACATTTCATCTTTTATTGGATCATAGATTAAGCCTGAAACTATTTCATCTCCTGTTCTTAAAGCAATTGATATTGCAAAGTGGGGGACACCATGTAAAAAATTTGTTGTACCATCGATAGGATCTATAATCCAAGTATTATTTTTATCTTTATTTGTCTCTGATCCATCCTCCTCACTAATGATAGAATAGTAGGGTCTTGCTTTCTTTAATTCTTCAATGATAATCTTTTCTGCTTTTAAATCAGCATTTGAAACAAAATCATTTGGTCCTTTAATTGATACTTGCAGTTTTTCTATTTCTCCAAAATCTCTAATTAAAGCTCTTGATGCTTTTTCAGCAGCTTTTATCATAATATTTAGATTGGCTGATATTGACTGCATAAAATTTATATCTTTTTTATATATTCCATAGTTCTAGTATCAACTATGATTTTATCTCCACTTTCAATAAAAGGAGGCACTTGAATATTTATTCCATTATCTAAAATTGCTGGTTTGTAAGAAGAGGAAACTGTTTGACCTTTAAGAGAAACATCAGTTGTTTCAATTGTACTTGTAACTTGATTGGGTAATTCTACCGCTAAGGGATTTTCATTATAAAAACTTATACTAACCTCTAAGTTTTCAGTTAATAATTTCCCTTTTTGTCCGATGACTTCTTTTTTAATGCTAATTTGTTCATAAGATTTTGGATTCATAAAATGATAGTGAGATTCATCATCATAAAGATAGTTAAACTTAGTTTCATCTAACGAAGCTTTTTCTACAGATTCACTTGATCTAAATCTTTCATTCAATTTTGTATTTTTATTTACACTTTTCATCTCAACCTGTGCAAATGCACCACCTTTACCAGGTTTTACATGTTGTGTTTTTAAGACTTGCCACAAGTCACCCTTGTATTCAATTAACATGCCAACTCTAATTTCACTTGCGTATAATTTCATTTTAATTTTTTAATAGCCTGTAGCGGTTTGTATTTTTTATTATTCCAAATGTAGCCTGAAATAGCTAAAAAGTTAGCTTTATTCAATAAGAGTTTTTTATAATTACTCAGTTTTATGCCACCAATGGCAACAATAGGAGTGGTTGTAATTTTTTTAGCTAATCTTAGTATTTCTAAATTTGCTTTGTATTTAACAATTTTAGTTTTTGATGAATAAAACGCTCCAAATGCCAAATAATTGGCACCTTCGTTAATTGCTTTTTTAGCTAAATTTATTGAATTATGACAGGTAATGCCGATAATTTTATTGGGTAGTATTTTTCTAGCTTTAAGAATACTCATATCTTTTTGACCTAAGTGACAACCATCAGCATTGAGTTTTTTAGCAAGTCTTGGATCATCATTTACTAAAAATTTAACTTTGTATTTTTTACAAATTATTTTTACTTTTTTTCCAATTAATAATTTATTTTTATTTGTTTCCTTTTTTAATCTTAACTGAAAAAAACTTACTTTTTTTGAATTTAATACAAAAGATAGATTAGTATAAAAATCCTCTTTTTTAATCTTATTTGGGGAAATTAAATAAACAAATTTTTTATTTATTTTATTTTGTTTCAAGTTCAGCAGTCCATTTTCCTTGAGCCGCAAGTGTACACATATTGGCTCTGTGGTTAAAGACTTCCTGTGTACCTTGAATATCTTTAATATCTTTTGACCAAAACTTAAGAGCACTTTGTTGTAAGGCCCTTCCATATGAATAGGTCATAATAAAATTTGTGTCATTGTTTTTATTAATTGAATTTAAATTTTCAGTTGCTTGTATTTCTGTTTGACCACCTGATAAAAATGCCATACCAGGCACATCTATTGGGACATTCTCTTTAAGACATTTTAAGGTGAGTTTGGCAACCTCTTCACTTGGTATTTCTTCATCAGATTTATTTCCTGGTAGAATCATGTTTGGTTTTAAAATTATTCCAGTTAAGTCAACATTATGAAGTATTAATTCCTCAAAACATTTTTTAATAACTTCTGAAGTTTTATTAAAACAATCTTCTGCTGAATGGTTTCCATCCATTAAAACTTCTGGTTCTACAATTGGAACCATTCCACACTCTTGAACGAGTGCCGAATATCTTGCAAGAGCATGTGCGTTAGAATGAATTGATAATTTACTTGGGTATTTATTTGAAATATTGTAAACCCCTCTCCATTTTGTAAATCTAGCACCAAGTTCGTAGTATTCTTTTAGTCTTTCTCTTAAGCCATCTAAGCCCTCTGTAATTTTTTCTTCAGGTGAAGATGCTAAAACTTTTGCACCAGTGTCTACTTTTATTCCAGGAACTGCGCCAGAAGAGGAAATTAATTGAGGTATAGTTTTGTTCGAACTTGCAGTTTGTTTAATTGTTTCATCATATAAGATTACCCCACCAATGCACCTCTTCATACCCTCAGAGGAGAAAAGAGTTTCTCTAAATAAAAGTCTATTTTCTGAAGATGATGGAACATTTATAGCTTTAAGTCTTTTAGTCATAGTTCCTGTGCTTTCATCAGCTGCAAGGATACCCTTACCATTCGACAAAACCTTTAAAGCAATTTTATTTAATTCAGACATATTAATTTAAGGCTTTTATACCAGGAAGTTCTTTACCTTCAAGATATTCTAAAAAGGCCCCACCAGCAGTTGAAACAAAATTAAAGTTATTAACCACACCCACACTATTCAATAAAGCAACCGTATCTCCACCACCTGCTACAGAATAAATAGTATTAGCTTTATTCTTTTCAATAATTTTTTTCACAATTTCTAAACTTCCTTTGGCAAAATTTGGATTTTCAAAGTAACCAGCAGGACCATTCCATAGAATACTTCTACTTTTTTCAATTATATTATTAATACTTTTTATTGATTTAGGGCCAATGTCTAAAATTAATTCATCATCAAAAATATTATTTAACTCTTTTATTTCCGCCGATCCACTTAAACTTTTTCCTACAGTAATGTCTTCAGGATAAGTGATTTTGCAACTTTCTTTTATCGAAAGAGAAAATATTTCCTCGATTATTTTATCACAATTATCTTCTTGCATAGATTTTCCAATATTGTGACCTTTGTATTTAAGTATATTGTTAGCCATTGCACCAACAATTATAATATTATCAAATTTAGGAATTAAATTTTTAATAATATTAATCTTAGTTGATATTTTAGAGCCACCAATGATACAGGTTATAGGTCTTTTAATCTCAGATGTAATTTTGGTTAAAGCATTAATTTCTAAATTTAATTGAAGTCCAGCAAACGATGGGAGGAATTTTGTAATTTCAAAAATTGAAGCATGTGTTCTGTGTGAACATGAAAAAGCTTCATTAACATATATGTCAGCTAGACTTGCTAAATGCTTTGCAAACTCATTACTATTTTTTTCTTCTTCCTCATAGAACCTAAGATTTTCTAGCATCACAATTTTTTCATCTTGATTATTAAACAGATCGACCGAATTTATTTCTTTAAGATCTTTTGTAAGTAGTTTTATATTTTCATTTATCTTATTTTTTAAATCTTCACATATAGGTTTAAGAGAAAGTTTATTTACAATTTTACCCTTAGGTCTTCCTATATGAGATAATATTATAATCTTGGCGTTATTTTTTAATAAAAAACTTATAGTGGGAATAATTTTATCTATCCTTGTTGTGTCAGTAATTTTTCCATTATCTAATGGGACATTTAGATCGAGTCTTAGTAGTATTTTTTTCCCACTAAGATTTGATTCATCTTTTATACTTCTCATTAAGAGATTTTATGAAAATGTTCTGCAATATCACACATTCTATTTGAGAAACCCCACTCATTATCATACCAAGCTGAAATTTTACCCATGTTATTGCCAACTACACTTGTTAAAGAAGCATCTATAATTGCTGAAGCTGAGTTGTGATTAAAGTCAATTGACACTAGTTTTTCTGTAGTAATTTCCAAAATTCTTTTAGATTGTTTTTTAGAAGCAACAGTAAAGGCATTATTAATTTTTTCTTTTGTCATTTCTTTTTTCGTACAAAAAACAAGTTCTATTAATGAAACATTAGGTGTTGGAACTCTCATGGCCACTCCTTCAAGCTTTCCTTTTAAAGAGGGAATAATTTCACCTATAGCTTTTGAGGCGCCTGTAGACGTAGGAACAATTGACTGACTGGCAGATCTTGCTCTTCTTGGATCTTTATGTGAATTATCTAAAATTCTCTGATCACTGGTAAAAGCATGAATAGTAGTCATAAATCCTTTTTCAATTTCAAAGCTTTTATTTAAAACATCAGCAACTGGTGCTAGACAATTAGTTGTACACGAAGCAGCCGAGACTATTTGATCATCTTTTGTAAGTATGCTTTCGTTTACACCATACACAATTGTTTTATCTGCATTTTTACATGGAGCTGAAACAATAACTTTTTTTGCTCCATTTTTAATATGTGCTAATAATTTTTCTTTAGAATTAAATTTTCCAGTACATTCAAAAACATAATCAACATCAAATTTTTTCCAGTTTATATCCTCAATTTTAGATTCTTGAGAAAATGTAATTTTATTTTTATTTATAATCAAGTGCTGTTTATCAAAGTTTAAATCTGCATTAAATTTTCCATGAATAGAATCGTACTTTATTAAAGCACAACTTGTTTCAGAATTAGATCGGTTATTAATATGTTTAATTACTATGTTCTTATTTTGGCTTTCGATAATTGCTCGGATTACCATTCTACCAATTCTACCCATTCCATTAATTCCAACTTTTATTGTCATATTTAACTTTTTATTAGATTCTTGGTTTTTTTGGAAATATTTTCAACCGTTAATCCAAAATATTTATAAATCTCTTTATATGGTGCACTTTTGCCAAATGTATCGATTCCAAAGGTTAAACCTTCTGTACCAACGTATTTTTTCCAACAATCGGTCGATGCTGCTTCAATTGACACTTTGAACTTCGTTTCACCAAGAATTTTTTGCTTATATGAATTTGATTGTGAATCAAATAGGTCTTGGCATGGAACTGATATAATCTTAGTATATATTTTATCTTTGGCTAATTTGTGGCTAGTCTCAATTGCTAAATTAACCTCAGAACCACTAGCAAGTATAGTCAAATCAACTTTTTTATTAGTTCTCAAAACTTCGTAGGCTCCAAAAGAGCACTTATTTATACTTGAATATTTTTTTCTGATTGGATCCAGATTTTGTCTGGTTAGAGATAATACACTTGGCGTTCTCGAATCTTTTAATGCTAATTCCCAACATTCAATAGTCTCCATTCTATCTGCCGGTCTAAACACATTTAAGTTTGGTATAGATCTTAATCCAGATAATTGCTCAATTGGTTGATGTGTTGGTCCATCTTCACCCAAACCTATTGAATCATGTGTCATTACATAAATAACGCGTTGTTCCATTAAAGCTGATAAACGCATAGAGGGCTTGCAGTAATCTGAAAATATTAAGAAAGTACCACCATAAGGAATAAATTTACTATGAAGTGCGAGACCATTCATTATTCCAGACATTGCATGTTCTCTAACTCCGTAATGAATATAATCACCGTTAAAGTCACCAGGTTTAATAGTATTATGATGTTTTGTTTTAGTATTGTTGGATCCAGCTAAATCAGCCGAACCACCAATTAATGTATTGTTTTCTTTAGTGAGTGCAGTCAGGGTTAGTTCAGAAGACTTTCGTGTAGCTAAACTTTTATTTTCTTTAATAGAATTTTGTTTTTCAGACTTTAAAACTTTAGAAAAATTATTTTTTAATATTCTATCCACATCTTTCTTCTTTTTCTTATAAATTTTATTCCAGGCAGACTCTAGTTTAATACCCTTGTAGCCAATCTTTTTCCATTCATTTAGAATATTTTTTGGAATTTCAAAAGGTTTATGTTTCCAATCTAGAGTTTGTCGAACCAGATCAATCTCATCTACACCAATAGGACTTCCATGTGCAGAAGCCTTACCTGACTTATTGGGAGAACCATAACCAATTTTTGTTTTACATGAAATAACAGTTGGTCTCTTAGAATTTTGAACTTTTTTTAATGCTTTAAAAATTTCTTTTTCATTGTGACCATTAATTAAAATATAATTCCATCCATAACTTTCAAACCTCTTTTTGAAGTTATCTGAAACTGCTAAATTAGTTGGGCCATCTATAGATATTGAGTTGTTGTCAAAAAGCATTACTAGGTTTTTTAATTTTAAATGACCAGCCAAACTCATTGCCTCATGACTGATACCTTCCATTAAGCATCCATCACCAGCTAAAACGTAAGTTTTATGGTTTATTATTTTTTTACCAAGTTTTTTTTTTAAAATCTCTTCTGCAATTGCGAATCCAACTGAGTTAGCAATTCCTTGCCCAAGTGGACCAGTTGTTGTTTCAATTCCAGTACCTGGATGATATTCAGGGTGCCCCGCACAAATAGATTTTAATTGTCTGAAATTTTTAATATCCTTTAAAGTGATACTTTTATATCCAGTCAAATGTAATAAAGAATAAAGAAGCATAGAACCATGACCTGCCGATAAAATAAACCTATCTCGATTAAGCCAATTTGGGTTTTTTGGATTAAATTTAAGAAAGCTTTTAAATAAGACTGTTGCTACATCTGCCATTCCCATAGGCATACCAGGATGTCCTGAATTTGCTTTCTGAACTGCATCTATGGCTAAAAACCTTATTGCGTTTGATAAATCTTTATGTAGTTTGTTCAAAAATATCCTATCTAGACTTAGAAGACTCAATTTAATAATATAAATATATATATATGAAAACGGACAGTGAAAAAGAAAAAAAACTTAGTTTTGCTCTTAATAAATTAAAAAGTTTACATTTGCAAAACCCGACCCTAAGGGGGAACTTGGAAAATTTAAACGCTCAAAAAAATCAATTAGAAATTGAAAAAAAACAAATACAAGAAAAGTATCAAAATTTGATAGGGGAACACAAAGCCCTTAATCAAAAATTGGAGGATATTAATCAGCAAAAAGTAGATGAAAAAAAAAAAGAGACAGAATTTTCAGAAAAAATAGATGAATTAAATCAAGAAACAGATACTTTATTAGAAGAAATAGATAAATGGCAAATGTAAATATTAAATTTAACGGTAAAGATTTTCTTCTATCGTGTGATGATGGACAAGAGGAACATTTAGAGGAGTTGTTGATACATATTAATCAAAAATTTAGTGATTTAAAAAATAATCTAGGGAATATAGGTGAAAATAAACTTTTATTAATTACCTCAGTTCAAATAATGGATGAATATTTTGAAACTAAAAAAAAAGTTCAACAAAAGAAAATAGAATTAAAAAATCTATCAGATAAATTTAGAGAATTAAAATCTTTAGTTTATAGCTATAAAGATGAGAAAGAAGAGGAAATGAATAGGTTATCTCAAGATCATGATGATTTTAGAAAAGAAATAGAAAACCATAAAGAAAATTACGAAAAAATAATAGAAGAAGCCACAGATGAAATTGAAAACTTTGTTGAAAAAGCAAATTTAGAAAATTCAGTTCAGTAGATTTGTGCTAAAATCCAAACTAAGAAAAAAAATTCTTAAAATTAGAGAAAAAAATAATAAAAAAAATATTCAAATAGATTTTAATCAAATTATAAGAATTCTCAAAAAAGAGAAAATAACTAAAAAAATTATAGGGGGTTACTATCCAGTGAATTATGAAGTTGATGATTTAGAATTACTTAAAAAATTAAAAAAAAATAAATTTGCTATTTCTTTACCAGTAATTAAAAAAAATTTTCAGATGGATTTTTATAATTGGTCGTTTTCCAATCCATTAAAGATAAACAAATATGGAATACCTGAACCAGAAGTTAAAAATATAATTTATCCAGATATTTTATTAATCCCCATAGTTGCATTTGATAAAAATTTGAATAGACTTGGTTATGGTGGTGGATATTACGATCGATTAATTGAAAAATTCTCTAAAAAAAAAAAAATTATAAAAATAGGCTTGGCTCTTTCGGTTCAAAAGATAGATAAAGTGCCAGTAAATATATATGATCAAAAATTGGACTATATTGTAACAAATAAATATATTATAAAATGAAAATACTTTTTTTAGGTGACATAGTGGGTGTTTCTGGACGTTCAGTGATTTTAAACAATCTACTTACAAAAATAAAAGATGAAAAAATTGACTTTGTGGTTGTTAATGGTGAAAATGCAGCTGACTCTGGTGTAGGTCTCACAGAAGCAATATGCAAAGATTTTTTTAACTGTGGTGTTGATGTGGTTACCACAGGGAATCATGTGTGGGATCAAAAAGAAACGATGTCACATATTGAAAAGGAAGATAGACTTTTGAGACCTAAAAATTTATTTGAACCCTCACCTGGAAAAGGATTTGGAATATTTACAGCTAAAAATAGCATGAAAGTTGGTGTGCTCAACTTGATGGGAAATGTTTTTATGAAAAAATGTGAAGATGTATTTGATGCTGCTGAAAAATTTATGAAAAAATATAAGTTAAAAGAAGATTATGACTTTCTAATAGTTGATTTTCATGGAGAAATAACAAGTGAGAAAACAGCTATGGGACATTTTTTTGATGGGAGGGCCACATTAGTTGTTGGCACTCACACACACATACCCACAAATGATGCCAGAGTATTAAGGGGAGGTACTGCTTATCAGACAGATGCAGGAATGTGTGGTGACTACGATTCTGTTATTGGAATGAATAAAGAAAATTCAATTAGTAGGTTTTTAAAAAAAAAATCTATTAAACATTTTCCAGCAATTGGAGAGGCTAGCTTGTGTGGTGTGATTGTAGAATGTGATGTAGAAACAGGATTGGCAAAAAATATAAAAAATATTATATATGGAGGAGAATTAAAAAATTCTCATTAATTATTATGTCAGGTCACTCAAAGTGGGCAAGTATAAAACATTCCAAAGGAAAGGCTGACAAGCAAAGATCTAAAATATTTTCTAAACTATCAAAAGAAATTAGTGTGGCTGCAAAATTAGGTGACAAAGATCCAGACATGAATCCAAGATTGAGATCTGCAATTCAAGCCGCAAAGTCAGCCAATATGCCAAAAGACAATATCGAAAGAGCTGTTGCTAAATCATCTGTCAATAATGAAGCTAATTATGAGAATTTAAGATATGAAGGGTTTGGTCCAGATAAGATAGCTGTAATTGTAGATACATTAACGGATAATAAAAATAGAACTGCTTCTAATATTAGAACTATATTTGTAAAAAGTGGTGGAAATCTAGGGACCCAAGGATCTGCATCACATAATTTTAATCAGCTGGGTATTATAAAAATTGATAAAAAAGAAATATCTGATGAGCAAATACTTGAACTTGCAATTGAATCTGGAGCAGATGAATGTATTTCGCATGAGGATTATCATGAGATACAATGTGTAATGAATGAAATTTATAACGTAAAAAAAAATTTAGAAAAAACAATAACAAATTTTATTTCAACTGAAATTGAGTGGGTGCCTTTAAATAGTGTTGATGTTGAAAAAGATAAGGTGGAAGCTGCAATTGAATTTTTAGAAACTCTTGAAGATGATGATGATGTTCAGAATGTTTACTCAAATATAAACTTTGGAAATAATTAATGCTTATAATTGGAATTGATCCAGGCATAACAGGTTCTATTTGCTTTTTTGAAGATGGAAAAATTATTGATGTAGTGGAAATGCCAAGTATGGCAGAAGGAAAAAAAAATAAAAAACAGGTTAATGGGGCTCAAATATTTCATGAAATCTCCCTAAAAATTAAAGATATAAAAAAAGAAGAGATTAAGGTTGTAATAGAGCAGGTCTCAGCTATGCCTGGCCAGGGAGTAACCAGCATGTTTAATTTTGGTCAATCATTTGGAATTCTAAAAGGCATATGTTCTGCAATGCAATTACCCATGTATTTTGTAAGACCTGTAAAATGGAAAAAATACTTTAATCTTATAAATTCTGAGAAAGATGCCAGCAGAACTAAAGCAATAGAGGTGTTTCCGTACTTTTCATCAGAATTATC
>Ga0307986_10003142_pt1 | contig 11602 bp, 12 predicted proteins | sample EllFjometageno82_FD_203170 | JGI IMG/M metagenome (GOLD analysis project Ga0307986, IMG submission 203170) | Marine microbial communities from Ellis Fjord, Antarctic Ocean - #82 | ecosystem: Environmental > Aquatic > Marine > Unclassified | place: Southern Ocean | collected 2014-10-09
AGCGGCGCAAATATTAAATTTACCATTAATAGTACACACAAGATCAGCGGAAGAAGAAACATATCAAATTCTTAAATCTGAAAAAAAAAATAAAGATTTTAAAGTTTTAATTCATTGTTTTACTGGTAGTAAAATTTTCGCACATAAATTAATTGATATTGGATGTTATATATCTGCTAGTGGTGTTGTTACATTTAAAAAATCTAAAGATCTAGCTGACACCTTTTTGTCCTTACCAAATGATAAAATTTTAGTAGAAACAGATTCCCCGTACCTATCGCCAGAACCTATAAGAGGCAAGTCAAATGAGCCGTCATATATTACACACACTGTTGACTTCCTGTCTAAAATTAAAAATATTAATTCTGATGATTTTGCAAAAATAACTACATCAAATTTTTTTAAATTATTCGGACAGCTTAATTGAAAAATAAATTTACAATACTTGGGTGTGGTAGTTCACTAGGAGCTCCTTGGATTACTAATTACTGGGGTAATTGTAAAAAAAAAAATAAGAAGAACTTGAGAACTAGATGTAGTGCTCATTTTCAATTTAAAGATATATCAACTTTAATTGACACATCTCCAGATATAAGAGCTCAATTTAAAAAAAATAAAATCAATAATGTTGACGCTGTTATTTATACGCATGAACATGCAGATCAAACATTTGGAATATTTGAATTGAGACCTTTTTTTTGGAAAAATAAAAAAAAAATTGATGTTTACGGAAGCCGTAAAACTATTAGAGAACTAAAAAATAAATTTGATTTTTGTTTTAAAGAAAAACAAGGCTATAAACCAATTTTGAAAGATCATGTTATTAAAGGCAGCTTCACCATTAAAAAGGGTGTAAATAAAATAAAAATTAAATCATTTGAAACACAACATGGCCTAACCAAGTCTACAGCTTATATAGTTAACAAAATTGCATACTTAAGTGATTGTAGTTTTATACCCAATAAATCTAAAAAGTTTTTATATAATCTAGATTTTTTAATAATTGATTGTTTACGTATTAAATTTCATCCAGGTCATTTCAATTTAGACACAGCTTTATCTTTAGCGAAAGAATGTAAAGCTAAAAAAACTATACTAACCAATCTTCACGTTGAGTTTGATTACGATAAGCTTAAAAAGATATTACCTAAAAACATTATTCCGGGTTACGATGGTATGAGTTTTAGTTTTTAATTTCTTTTTCTATTGTTGAGATGAATTTTTTCGAAGATGGTTTCGTAATAGAGGCAAATGTTTCCACAACTTTTCCACTTTTCCCTATTATGATTTTATGAAAATTCCATTTCGGTATAGCGCTAGAGCCATGATTTTTTTTAGCCCATAAAAAAAAAGGATGCGCATCTGCGCCAATAACATTTAATTTTTCAGTAATAGGAAAGTTTATACCAAAAGTCGTTTCACAAAAATTTTTGATTTCTGCGTTTGTACCCGGTTCTTGCCTAAAATTATTAGATGGGACACCTACAACAACTAGACCTTTATCTTTATAATTGCTCCACAAAGATTGCAGCCCTTTGTATTGATTGGTAAACCCACATCTACTAGCCACATTTACGACTACAATAACTTTTTCTTTAAACTCTGCTAAATTAATAACTTTTCCTTCCACGTCTTTGAATGTAAAATCAGTTGCTAATTGGTCATATTGAGCATTTCCTTTTATAAAAAAACTAAGCATAATTATTACTAAAGTTATTATTTTAATCATATAATGGTATTAACTACTTTTAATAAAGCATTAAAAGGTAAAAGAATACAACTAAATTTTTCCTTATATTTTTGTTGAAATAGTTTTCTGAATGGTTTGTATTTTTTTTTAAGTATAATTTTTTTACTTTTGTGTGCCATATTAATTTCATTTAAATCTGTCTGTAAATTTTTAATATTTGCTTTTATTATTATATTCGAAAGTAAGCTTGCAGAAGCCTGACAGAATATACATGATTCCGTTTCGTAATACATTCGTTCTATTTTGTTATTGGTTATTTTAATTTCAACTGTAATTTTGTCACCACAAATTTTGCTTTTAGATGTTGCTATATAACTTGAATTTTTTTTAATACCACAATTACTTGTATCAGATGCAATTTTAATTATTTCAGAACTAATCATTTCTTTGTAGAAAACATTAATAAAAAATATCCTAATAAAGTTGACATAAGTGAGCCACTTAAAACTCCAATTTTGACACCATCTAAATACATTGGTGAGTTCGCAAATGCTAAATTTCCTACAAAGAGACTCATTGTAAAACCTATTCCGGTAAGAACAGAAACTGCATATAATGACATCCAATTAGAGTTATTTGGTTTTTGAGCAAAATTTAATTTGACTGAAATATATGAAAATAAAAATACACCAATTTGTTTTCCAAAAAATAGACCACATAGAATTCCTAATGGCACAGGACTGAGCAATGAATTTAAATTTATACCCTCCAAGGATACACCTGCGTTTGCAAATGCAAAAAGAGGCATTATCCCAAATGCAACATAAGGTGCAATAGCGTGTTCTAATTTTAATAGTAATGATTTATCTTTATTAGTTTTATCATGTGGTATTAAAAGTGCGAGTAATACGCCAGCTATAGTAGCGTGAATTCCAGATTGATGCGTAAACTCCCACAATAAAAATCCAACTAGTAAATAAGGTGTAAAAGCACGCACATTAAATTTATTTAATAAAATTAACGCTAATACCGCAGCTAACATAAGCAACAAATAGTAGACCTCAACATTTCCGGAATAAAAAAAAGCTATAATAATTATTGCTCCTAAATCATCAATAATAGCTAGAGCTGTTAAAAAAATTTTTAAAGAAACTGGCACTCTTTTACCTAACAAAGACAAAACTCCTAAGGAAAATGCAATATCAGTAGCGGACGGTATAGCCCAACCATTTAAAGTTTCTGGTGAATTTATATTTATCACTATATAAAATAAAGCAGGTACTGCCATACCACCGACTGCACCAATTATAGGTAACAGAGCTTGTTTAGGATTTGATAATTCTCCCTGTACTATTTCTCTTTTAATTTCTAATGAAACCAAGAAGAAAAAAACCGTCATTAAAACATCGTTTATCCAATGAATGACACTTAATTTTAAAGAAAAAATTCCTATCCCTAAACTTATATATTTTTGTAATGTATCAAAATAAAAAGCCTGATAATCACTATTGCTTATTACCAAAGCTATAGCAGCCGCAAGAAGTAAAATTAATCCTGATGCAGATTCTAATTTAAAAAATTCTTTAAATGGTTTTGTAACTGTATCAATCATATTTTAATCAATATCTCCTAAGTATATCCCTAAAGATAAAGCCGTTTCAACCAAAGCATCATCTCTTTCTACATTTTTATATGTTGAAATTGCCTTAGTTATTGGTACGTCAATAACTTTTCTGTTTTTCCATGCAACCATCCTGTCAAATTTTTTTTGTTGTAAAAGATCCACAGCATATACACCAAATGCACTTGCTAAAATCCTATCATTATGAGTAGGGGGAGCACCTCTTTGTACGTGCCCTAAAGCTGTGACTCTACACTCAATATCAGTTTTGGACATAATTTCATTTGCTATATATTCACCAATACCACCTAAACGTTTTTGTCCATCTTTGTACTCATGTATAACCTTGTTACCATTTTCTTTTTTTACTGCTTCAGCAACAACAACTAAAGAATGTTTTAAATTTATTTTTTTCATTTTATCTAATTTATTAAGTATGCCTTTAATAGAATATTTTATTTCAGGAAGTAAAATTATATCTGCTCCACCGGCTATGCCTGAACTCAATGCAATGTGTCCAGCATCCCTTCCCATAACCTCCAAGATCATTGAACGACTATGGCTAATTGCAGTTGAATGTAAATTATCTAGCGCTTGTGTTGCGACTTGAACAGCTGTGTCAAAACCAATAGAACTATCTGTAGCGCCGACATCATTATCAATAGTCTTGGGAATTGCTACGATATTTAGATTTCCCTTTTTGGCTAAATTTTGTAAAATAGACATACTACCATCACCACCAATTATGATTAAACCATCCAGTTTTAGTTGACGATAACCTTCAATAATCATTTGTGCTTGATCTATAGAATTTCCATCTTGATCATAAGATTCAATGTTACTCGCTTTATTAGTAGTCCCAAGAAATGTTCCACCTTGTTTTAATAAATAACCAGAAAAAGTTTCCTTTGTTAGTTCTGTATAATCCATTGGTCGTTGCAAAAAACCAGTAGTTCCATTCTTTATTCCATAAACACTCATGTTGTATTTATTTTTTGCTCGAAAAAAAATAGATCTAATTGCAGCATTTAAACCACCACAATCGCCACCGCTTGTAAGAATTCCAATTTTTTTCATTTTTAATAATTATTTGAAATTTAAAATATTTTTTTCATAAAATTTTATAAAAAATTCAGTATTAAAAATTTTCCACTTAAAGGTAGAAGATATATCTTTAATACTCTTATAATGCAATCTACTGAAGTATTTGTGAATCTTAAAATTTTTATAAAGTCCTAAATATTTACCAACTTCATTTGGAAATCCAGAAAAACCTTGTTTACGAAAGAGGAGTTTTTTTTCAAACTTTTTAACAAAAAGTTTCTTTAACAAAACCTTTGTGAGAACCTTTTTTTTATTACTGAAATCAATTTTATATTTTAAAGGTAAGTTCAGGGAAAATTTAACAATTTCTTTTCTTAAAAAAAGTGATCTTGATTCAACAGAATAATACATTGACATCAAGTCACTCCCTCTTAAGCCAACAGAGGGTAGTTGAACAGAACTATCAATTAACATCATAGCCAACCTATTTTTTTCTACCTTATTTTTAACAAAATCGTAACTTTCTAAAGATTTATTCCAATTATTTTTTAATTTATTTTCAAAATATTTAAATTCCTTATTTTTATCAAAAAAATCATGATTTAATATTTTAGTATAATTTGAATAGTTTTTTTTACTATTCTTAATATTTTGTATATATGTTTCATATCCACCAAACAATTCATCCGCGCCATCGCCTCCAAATATCGCTTTACAATTATTTTTTTTTGTTTCTTCTGCTAGAATTAGCTTACCAACAAAATCATGTGAATTAATTGGTCCAGAACAAATCTTAGTTGATATTTCAAGATTTTCTAAATATTTTTTTTCATGAACACGTATTGATGTAATTTTTTTGCTAAAATATTTATTAAATTTGTAAACTTTATTAGAAATATAATCCTTATTTACGTGGTTAATAGAGAAAAATTTTTTAGGATCAGATATTTCATCTAGATAAGACGACACTAATGAGGAATCTATTCCACCACTTACTACAGACGCAAATGATCTTTTTTCGGGTATCATTTCTAATAAATTTTTTTTAATAAGGTGGTCAAGTTCATCTAGCAAATCGTCTTCAGATCTATTTAAATTTCTTGTAAATTGTTTTTCAGATACATAGCTTCTAATAGATAGATTGTTTATTTTACGTGTTGTGAGTTTATTTAGGTCAATTTCAATTAAATCACCCGGCTCAATAATTTTGATATCTTTATAAATAGTTTTTTCAAATTGAATAAAATGTCTAGAATTAAAGTAAGTTGACAATACATCTGTATCAATATCTTTATAATTGGTGTAATTTAAAATAGGTTCAATTTCTGAGGAAATTATAATATTTTCTCCGTTTTCAAATTTAAATAGTGATTTTTCACCCTGAGGATCTCTAGAAATATAAATTTTTTTCCTTTTTTTATCTGAAACAACATATGCGTACATTCCATCTAATAGCTTATTTATTTCTGTATATTTTTTTATATCAAAAAGATTAATTAAAATATTTGTGTCTGATAAGTTGTTTGAAAATATATCTTTTGTAAATTCTTTTTTTAAACTTTTGTAATTATAAATTTCACCGTTATAATTTAAAAAAAAGTTTTGACTTCTAGATATGTGGTTTGATATATTTTTTTTCTCATTACCTGTCATAGATAGTACAGTCTGACCAAAAAAGACATTATTTATAACTTTGTGAAAAGACCAGTCTGGTCCTCTTCTTTTTAATTTATTTAAAGAACTAATGCACTTATACAAATTAATTTTTTTATTTTTTTTAGGGATGACGGTGAAAATTCCACACATAATTATTGATAATTTATCTAAAATTATTTATTTTCTTCTTTAACAATAGCTGCAGAAAAAGTAAGTTTTTTTGATTTTAATTGAGCGTTGTATTTTTTTTTAAACCATTTAAATCTACGTTTTGCCTCTACCATTTCACGTTTAGCTCTAAGTAAATTAAAATTACGTGATTTTTTTTTTATTTCTTTTGGAATATTATTAATCGTATTTATTTGTGATAATAAAATCATTCTACCTTTAGAAGATATATTGTGTGACGAACCATGCACTAATGCCATATGAAAAAAAAGAACATCTCCAACATTAGCATTAATTGTTTGAGCTAGGTTTTTTTTATTTAGTTTATCTAAAGTTTTTGGTGGTATCATGTATTTTGCTAGACCATTTACATTTATGAATGGCTCATGTTTTATAAAACCAAGCTTGTGAGTTTTAGGTAATACATTTAAAGGCGCGTTATGAATTGTATGTGGTTCTAAAAAAACCATAGCACTTAAAAGATCTTCTCTTGGATAACCACGGTCTCTCCAGTACACTAAGTCTTGATGAAAATACTCTACAGCACCACACCAAGATTTTTTAAGATTAACTTTGCTCGAGTAAATGTAACATTTGTCACCAGTTAGTTTTGAAGCAAAGTTCAAAATTTCTGGTTTATTAGTTAATTTTGATATCGGAGAGTTACCTTTGTGGACTGCAAAGTATACTGCAAGTGGCACACCCGGTTCTTGTTCGGTCCAAGTATTAGCTAATTTTTTTTGATTCTTTTTATTTAGCCAATCAAAAGCATTTACACATTCTTTTTGATTAACAAAATTTTTCATTAATACAAAACCGTTATCTTTATATGATTTAATTGACTGTTCTAATTTTTTATTTGAATGCATGATATATATATATACATATAATATTTTAATTTATCAATGCTATGACGTTTACAATTTTTTTATTTAGTGTGGTTTTTCTGAATTAATTAATTTAATTTAATATAAAAATACTATTTTTTTTAATAAAAAAATGAACAAATTAATTAACTTTTTATCTTTAATAATAAAAATAAAATTCTATTTTCGAGAACCAAAAAAATCAAATATTTTAGTATATGACAAAAAAAGTTGTCTTTTTGCTGATGCGTTATTCAAAAAAAATAATTACACAACATATGATATAAGATTAGAAAGTGTTAATATTAATATACTGGTTAGAACTATACTCACAAAGGGTATAAAAAAATTTTTTTTAGAATATAAAAAATTATTCTTTAAAATTGTAAATCCAAAAATTGTATACACTTCTATAGATAATAATCCTGGATTTTATAAATTAAAATATTTACATAAAAATGCAATATATATTAGCGACCAAAATGGTATTAGAGATAATTTTTTTTTAAATTACTGTATTAAGCATAATAAAAAACACAAGCATAATAAACTAAAATGTGACTATACATTCGTTTTAGGAAAAAATTATAAAAGTAAATTGAATAGAGTAATAAAAAGTAAATTATTGATTGGTGGCAATACATTAAATAATTATTATCCTAATTTAAATGTTAAAAAAATAAATAAATCTATTCTTTTTATTTCTAGTGGTCTCACAGAAGAATATTTAAAAAAAGACTTAGAAATTTTAAAATATTTAGCACATTTTAGTAAAAATTTTTCTTATAAATTAGCATTTTTAACAAGACCGGGTAAAAATATGAAAAAAATTATTGAACAAAAAATTCCTAATTATAAATTTAAGATTATCGAAAGTAAAAATAGAAAAAATTCATATACAATTTTAAATAAATATAAGACATGTGTTTTCCATCACTCCACATTAGGATATGAAGCACTTGCAAGAGGATTCAGATGTGTATGTTTTGGTCATGTTCTTTTTAGCCATCATGCTGACAAGTATATGAACAAAGGACCTTTTTGGGGACCAATCAAGTCAATTAATGATTTCAAGAAATTATTTCTTAAAATTGAAAACTATTCAGATAAAAAATGGAAGAAAATTTCAAAATATTATTCAAATGAAATACTTTTTTTTGACCCTGGTAACAAAAAAAAAAATATATTAATTGACAGAATTATAAGAAATAAATAGCTAATAACAATAAAACAAAATAAAATTAATTATGATTTTAGGATTAATACCATCAAGACTTAATTCAAGAAGACTTAAGGAAAAACCCTTAATGTTGATTGATCAATTACCAATAGTTGTTCATGCTTTCAAAAGAGCAAAATTATCAAAAAAATTAGATGAAGTTATTGTATGTACAGATCACAGAAAAATAGTTGAAGTTGTAAAGAAATATGGTGGCCATGCCATATTAACATCCAAAAAGCACAAAAATGGTACTGAACGTATTTATGAAGTAGCAAAAAAATTTAAAAAAGCAAAACTTATTGTAGACATACAAGGCGACCAACCTTTAATAGATCCTAATGCTATTGATTTAACTGTTGATTTTCACAAAAAGAATAAACATTTTGACATTGTTCTCCCAAGCATGCCAATTACTTCTGATATCGAAAATAGAAATTTAGTAAAATCAACTTTTACATCAAATGGAAAATTACTTTATTTTAGTAGAGCTAAAACACCATTCAAATATAAAAAAATTAACTTTTCTTATTATAAAAATTTATCGATAATTTCATTTAAGCCCAAAGCATTAAAAACCTTTTTTTACTCTGAAATGGGGCCAATAGAAAAAATTGAAGGTATTGAATTAATGAGAGCTTTAGAAAATAATTTATCTATTGGAACTTTTGTTGTTAAAGGGAGTGACTTTGCTGTTGACGTCAATGAAGATCTAATGAAAGCTATGGACCTAATGCCCCGTGATAAAATTAGAAAACTTTATTAGTGCTAAATAATATTAAATTAATATTATTTGATCTAGACGGTGTTCTAATTAACAGCAAACAAAATATGCATTTATCGTGGAATGCTGTTTTAAAAAAACACAAATTAAAAATTAGCTTTACTAAATATTTTAGCAATATTGGAATCCCTTTTAAAAAAATTTTACAAAAATTAGGAATAAATAAAATGCTACATAATTCTATTGAACTTACTTATTCAAAAAATTCAATTAAATATTTAAGTAAAATTAAATTATATCCAAATACAAAAAAAATAATCAATTCTTTAAAAAAAAAAGGTATTAAAATTGGAGTTGTTACTTCGAAAGATAGAAAGAGAACTTTAAAACTAGTAAAAAAATTTAGATTAAATATCAAACATATAAGTTGTCCGAATTCTAAACTAAGAGGAAAGCCTTATCCAGATCAACTTTTAAATATTTTAAAGAAAGAAAAGATTAAAGCAAAAGAAGCTATTTATGTTGGAGATATGAAGGTTGATTATCACGCTGCACATAGTGCTAAAGTTTCTTTTATTTTTGCATCATACGGTTATGGCAAAAAATTTCTATTGTACAAATATATTATTTCTGATTTGAACAATTTATTAAAATATATTTAAACATTAGATTCTAGAGTTTTTGGTTCGCTTTAATAACAACAAAACTATTTATTACTACGCAGCTGACAAAACATTTTAAAACCCCCATAAAATCCCACTCTCAAATTATTAGCACCTAAATTAACTAACAGTTATGTCAGTTGTTTTTTTCTTAAAACCCTCAATGACACCTCAAAGAAATCCACTGATATGCCTATTTAAGTTACATTTTGTCCTCATGTAGTGGTTGAAATGTATTGGTTTACCTATATAAAAGGGCAGTTCGGGGCGTAGCGCAGCCTGGTAGCGCATCTGGTTTGGGACCAGAGGGCCGCAGGTTCAAATCCTGCCGCCCCGACCATTTATGAAAAAAAGAGCAAAAATCTATATACCTTCAAAAACTGCCACTCAGTCGGGTAGGGGTAAACAAAAAACTTGGATATTAGAATTTGATACAAAAGATCCACATACCAATTCTTTAATGGGATGGGAATCTTCAAGTGACACTTTAAAAGAAGTTAAATTAAAGTTTACCTCAAAAGATAAAGCGATTGATTACGCTACATCTAATGATATTGATTTTTCTATTATCGAACCTAAACAAAAAACTTTTGTTATTAAATCTTATGAAGAAAATTTTACTAAAAATTAATTATGTGGCGTAGTTTTTTTACAGATCGAAAATGGCTGCTTTGGTCTTGGGGTGGTTTTTTATTTATAATTTTGTCTTTATTTTCACAAACCTGGATTGATGTAATGATTAATCAATGGTATAAAGGTTTTTACGACCTTTTACAGGAAGCTCCTAAAAGAGAAATCTCTGAATTTTATGATGGAATTAAAACTTTTTTTAAATTAGCTCTCCCTTATGTAATTATCTATACGATAACAAATTATTTTACACGTCTATGGGCATTCAGATGGAGAGAAGCCATGACATATTCGTACATGCCATACTGGAAAGCCGCTGATGCCAAAGTAGAAGGAGCATCTCAGCGTATACAAGAAGATGCTATGAATTTTGCAAAAATTGTTGAAAGTTTAGGTCTTCAAATCGTTAGAGCTTTAATGTTATTAATTGCTTTTATACCAATACTTTGGGGTCTTTCAGAAAATGTTATAATACCTTTTTTTAAAGATATATCTGGATCTTTAGTTGTTGTGTCGCTAACAGCTAGTTTAGGTGGTCTACTTATTAGCTGGATTGTTGGAATTAAACTTCCTGGTTTGGAATACAACAATCAAAAGGTTGAGGCCGCTTTTAGGAAAGAGCTAGTTTATGCGGAAGATGATAGGGTTAATTATGCGGGTCCTGGTACGATTCTACAACTATTTACAGGAATTAAGTTTAACTATCACAAACTATTTTTACATTATGGATACTTTGATCTTTGGATAATAATGTACAATCAATCCATGGTCATGGTTCCTTATTTGCTTATGGGTCCTGGCTTATTTACTGGAGCTATGACTTTAGGTGTTTTAGTTCAAACATCTAGTGCTTTTAGAGAGGTACAATCTAGTTTCTCTCTATTTCTTCAAAATTGGACTAGAATTACTGAATTAAGGTCTATTTATATGCGTTTAACAGAGTTTGAATCAGCAATTGGATTTAATCAAAAAAAAAAACCTATAACAAAAACTAAAAAAGCTTAGATATGGATATATATCTTAAGTTGATAGATGTAATCGTTCCGGTCTTTACATTGATAGGAGTTGGTTATTATTTAGGTAAAAAAAATCCTACATATGACACAAAGTTTATTACTAACTTTGCAGCAAAATTTGGCTCGCCTGCCTTAGCTTTTTACGCGATTACTTCTACCGGAATAAGTTTTAATTTATTTATTAATTATTTTTTTTATACTTTATTGGCTGTCATAGGATTTTCTATAATCGGCTTAACTATTCTTGCAATACAAAAAAGAGATATTTTCAGTGAACTGCCACCCTTAATTTTACCTAATTGTGGC
>Ga0307986_10003145_pt1 | contig 11601 bp, 12 predicted proteins | sample EllFjometageno82_FD_203170 | JGI IMG/M metagenome (GOLD analysis project Ga0307986, IMG submission 203170) | Marine microbial communities from Ellis Fjord, Antarctic Ocean - #82 | ecosystem: Environmental > Aquatic > Marine > Unclassified | place: Southern Ocean | collected 2014-10-09
TATAATACAAAAATAAAAAAAATTATGTCATCAGTTTCTTATTTTGGTGCAGCAACATTTGATGCATTGAATTTTTGTTTACTTGCAGAAGGTAAAATAGAAGCAGTAATTGAGACTAATCTTAAACCTTTTGATATAGTTCCACTTATTCCTATAATTGAAAAAGCAGGAGGCGTAGTAAGCACTTGGAACAATATGTCGGCAACAAAGGGTGGAAATATATTAGCTACTTCTAATAAAAAATTGCACTATAAAATTTTAAAAATATTAAGATCTTCTATTTAAAAACACCAAACTTTTACTCACTAGCTTTAGATGAATCGGCTCTAATTGAAGAAAAAATAATTAAAATTAAAAATGGGATAGCAATTAAATTCATTGTTTTCCAACTTGTCATGCTCAACATATATCCTGCTGACAAACTAGCTAAAGCCTGTATTGAAAAAACGAGTATATCGTTAAATCCTTGTGCTTTAAATTTTTCTTCTTCTTTGTATGACAACACAAGTAAGCCAGTACCTGCTAAATATAAAAAGTTCCAACCTAGCCCCAATAAAACTAAAGCTATTATATAAATAAAGAAAGATGGTTCAAAAAAACTTAATACAATTGTTAAGGAGTAAAATCCTACGCCTGCGTATATTATTTTGCTGTGTCCAAATTTTTTTAATAAAAATCCTGTAATTAACGACGGTAAAAACATGCTAATAATATGTAGTTGAATAACAATTGCTGTTTTGTTTAAGCTATAGTTTTCTATAATATGCATATTAATGGGTGTAGCAGTCATCAAGAATGACATAACAGCGTAGGCAAAAGCAGCAGATACAACTGCCTGTAAAAATCTAGGCTGCGAAATAAGTTCAAAGTAACTTCTTCTTTTATGTTCGTGAATACTAATAAGTTCTGTTTTTGGATTATAAAAGCTTAAAAATATAATAGGTACAGATGTCAATGCAGCTAAAGATAAATACGATCCGACATATAGGTGTCCGTCTATTAAGTTCTTATTAAAATTAGCAATATTAGGTCCGAGAAGGGCAGAAAATATTGTCGCTAACATTATGATTGAAAGAGCTTTTGGAATGAAGGATTTTTCTACACTTTCAGCTGCTGCGAAACGGTACTGGTGTGTAAATGACATTCCATTACCAATGAAAAAACAAGCGAGACAAAATAAGTAAAAATTTTTATCCCATACAGCATAAGCAGCTAATAAGGCTGAAAAAGAACTAAAGATTGCAGCATATAAAAATCCTGCTTTTCTTCCAATCTTGCTCATAATTTTTGCTGCAAAAAAAGAAAAAACAGCAATTCCTACTATCATCAAAGAAGTTGGGAGGGTTTGTAGTGTTCTGACTGGACTTAATGTGCTTCCAATAATTCCACTTAAAAAAACATTTACAGGTGCTGGTGTAAAACTAAATATTTGACTCGCAGTAATAATCCAAAGATTTTTATTCATTTTAAAGCCAATTAGCGTATCTTTGCTAATAACATAATATAAATTAATGCACAAAATTAAATATGGGCAAAAAAACAATAGGTATAATCATTGCCATTTTTGGTGCGCTTGTTTTATTTTCTAGCGTAGATAGTTCCTGGATAATATCAGCTATCCTTTTGGGCGCAGGTAGTGGAATTTTTTTTTGGAAAGATTAGCTTAGCTAAACAGTACATATACAAAAAGATATCTACTAATTTTTCCTACAGAAACTAAAATCAAAAATAATAAAAAATTTACTCTTAAAATTCCAGCCATGAAAGTAAGTGGGTCTCCAATAAGTGGTACCCAGGCGAGTAACAAAGACCAAACTCCATATTTAATAAATATTTTGGACACCTTATTAATTTGATTTTGCTTAAATGGGAACCAATTCTTGTTTATATATTTTAATAAATAAAAACCTAAAAGCCAATTAAAAATTGAACCTAGAATATTTCCTAAACTAGCAGTACTTACAAGTAAAAATGAACTATGCGTATTTGTATTTAATAGACTGGCTAAAGTAAGTTCACTTGAAAGTGGAAAAATAGTTGCCGCTAAAAAAGATATTAAAAAAAGAAAAAAATATGTTGTCATTTTTTTTTATAACTAATACAAATTAGTTTATCAAAAAATATTAAATTTTTTTTATATTTTTTATTTATCTCTTCTATTCCATTATTAATTTCTTTTGGTGAAAGGTCTAGGAGGCATGAATTAAATTTACTTTTTATCATTTGAATATATAGGTCTCTTGTTGTCTTTACTTCAAAAGTGAAATAATTAATCTTATATTTCTTAAAGCTAGACTTAATTATATTTAAAATTTTTTTATCTTTCTTTAAGCTATCTATAAGTCGTGATTTAAAAGTCTTGAACAAAGGCCAGTGATTTTTTCTTGGATCAAGAGCAAAAATAATAATTTTTCCTTTGGGTGTAAGATTTTTTTTAGAAAATTTTAAAATTTTTTTTATTTCAAAAAAATTAAAAAAGTGGATAGATTGTTTGAATAAAATAATATCAAATTTTTCTTTTGTTTTACTTAAATATTTCAAAGCATTACTTTGGAGAAACCTTATTCTTTTTGCAACGTCCTTATGATTGACAATATCAATCCCTAAAGGCAAATTATTCATTTGGTATTTTATTGAAAGACTAGAAATAATTTTTCCTCTACCGCAGCCAACATCTAAGATTTTTATTTCTTTGTCAAAATTAATTTGTTTTTTTAAAAAATGACTGAGACTTGAAATGTATTTAACCGAAGATAACCAATTTTTTTTATCCCAGTTTTTTAAGTTTTTCATTGATTTAGTGCGTATAGAGATTATTCTATTTGAATAATAACAACCTTTGTATATTAATAATTGAATAATTTAAGTAATTCATTAATTTACTAAATAAAAAATGAGTACACATAGAACTAACATACCTAACTCTTTAAACGAATATTGGATGCCCTTTTCGGCAAATCGAGATTTCAAAAAAAATCCAAGATTGGTTACTGAAGCAAAGGGAGTTTATTTAAAAACACATGAAGGTAATACTTTAATTGATGCTAGTTCAGGTTTATTTTGTAATCCATTAGGTCATGGTAGAGAAGAAATAGCTGAGGCGGTTAGTAAACAATTAAGAGAATTAGATTTTGTCTTACCTTTTAATCAAGGTTTTGGTGGATCATTTGAATTAGCTACTCGAATCGCAAAACATACGCCTGAAGATTTAAACAAAATTTTTTATACTATTTGTGGTTCTACTGCGGTTGAATCTGCAATTAAAATTGCTATGGCTTTCCATTCGTCTAGAGGAAATAAGAAAAAATTTAGATTTGTTGGTCGTGATCGAGGTTACCATGGAATGAATATTGGAGGTTTATCTGTAGGTGGTTTTAATAATTACAAGGAAATGTGTTCGAGTATTTTAATGCCAGGAGTACAACATATGCGTCATACTTTTTTACCTGAACATAAATTTGTTAAAGGACAGCCTGATACTGGAGCAGATATGGCAGATGATTTAGAGACAATTGCAAATAAATTTGAAGGTGAAATTGCAGCGTGTATTGTTGAGCCTATTGCAGGATCTACAGGAACTTTGATTCCACCAAAAGGCTATTTAAATAAACTAAGAAAAATTTGCGACGCACACGATATTCTTTTAATTTTTGACGAAGTAATTACAGGTTGGGGTCGAACAGGATCTGCTTTTGCTGCGCAAGAGTTTGGAGTGACGCCTGATTTAATGACAATGGCAAAAGCTACAACAAATGGAGTCGTACCTATGGGTGTTGTTGCAGCTCGAGATGGTATTTATGATTCAATTGTTAATGCAGCTCCAAATGGAGCCATCGAATTGTTTCATGGTTATACTTATTCAGGAATTCCAGTTGCGGTGGCGGCGGCCCTTGCTGTGCAAGATATATTTGATAAAGAAAATATTTTTAAAAGAGTAAAAGAACTGTCTCCTTATTTTCAAGATGCGTTACACTCTTTAAAAGATCTTGATTGTATAGAAAGCATTAGAGGTTACGGCATGATGGGTGGGATTGATATTCGTATGAAAGACAAACCTGGAAAGGCAGGTTTTCAAATCTACAAGACATGTTATGACAATGGAGTTAATCTTAAAGCTACGGCTGACGCATTGATCTTAGCGCCCCCTTATATTTGTGAAAAGAAACATATTGATGAAATTTTTGAAAAATTAAGAAAAAGTATAATTCAGTTCACTAAACAATAGCTATAGCCTCAATTTTTAGACTAAATCTAGCATTTAGACATTGACTCATCATCTGTGATCAATTTGAATAGAAAGTATTATGAAGATTAAAGAACAAGTTGTTTTTGATATTAGAGAAGAAAAATTCAGGTATTTACACCGACAAGATAAGGATAAAAATAACAAGGTAGATATGGTTGAACTTAACAAAAGATTAAATCAATTAAAAAAAAATAATTTTTATGTTAATGCAAAAATTACTATTGCCTCAATCCTATGCCTGACTGTTGTTATAATGATTAGCTTAAAAATTTAGAAGTCATCCCTCTTAGACAAGTAAAATAAAATTCACTAAAAATTTTTGTTATTTTCAGAGTTATTTCTTTAGAAATTAAATTTTCCGAAATGCTCGTAGGTAGAAGGTAATATCTTTTTGAAAAAGGATCTTGTCCAATCATTTTTAATTTAACTAAATGACTAAGTTTACGAATACACGTCGCTCTTGGGATACCTGTGACTTCTGATACAGAAGTTGCAGTTATACTTGCGCTATTAAAATCTTTAATTACACTTGGATGGTTATATATTTTTTTATGAGATAAATTATTTTTTTCTGCTCTCGAAGCAAAAACACTTGTAATCTGCAAACTTATAAGGACAAGTTCAAGGTCTTTGATTTGTGCTCCCCATACTTTTAAGTATTCAATTTGGGTACTTGTAAAGTGAAACCAATAAAAGTTAAATTTTTCTTTTAATTCTTTTTCTACTGTTTCTTTAGAAATAAAAATATTCAGTTTTTTACAAATATAAATTAGTAACGGAGAGAGATCTTTAATTTCTTTTTCAATTATCAAATTATAACTTTCTTTGTATTGTTTATTAGGGAGCCATCCTATATTTTTATTTTTTTTACTAAGAACCTTTTGCTGTATAAGTTGTAAAATTTTTCTTCTAGCAGTTTCTTTTGGTAAAGATGTACTTGAGGCTATTTTAATTATAGATTTCTTACGTGGAGAAACTAGTTCATGATTCTCCCAAAACTTTTCAAAACCTATATTAAAATTTAAGTCGTAATCTTTTTTTCTTAAAATTTGTTGATGAGTCTGTCTAGCAAAATAAAGCACTAAGCACCCATTCTCCAATCCTTGGTAACGTTTGTATAAACCTGTAAAAAAATTAGATTGAAACTGGATAAATGAATCTTGATATTCTACAAAGTTTTGTAAAATTTGATCTTCAATTAATTTAGGCGTTAATGATTGTGACATAAATTTTTAATAACTTAAGTCTAGATGTTCAAAATGGGTAGGTACAGCTTAATATATTAAAGTGTCAGCAATTAATTGTAGCAAAATTATAAGGAGAATTTTTTGAGTATTAACTTTGTGAAAATAAATAAGAAACAAATGCAACCCCAACAAATATTGAGCATATAGTTGTAATGTTGTTTTTTCTTTCCTGTCTTCTTTCCTTCATTATTCTTTTAATTAATAAATCGATATTGGGTCTTTGAATTTTTTCTTCATACACTAAAGTTTTGTCACTTAAAGTTGGAGTAATTTTTTTTATATCTTCATTCATCAAAATCTTATTATTCAATAAAAATTATAAAATACATACACTAAGCAACCATTTTAGGTTTTTTTTCTGATTTATGTGCGTTGTACTAGCTTAATTGAATTTAAATTAAATATTTATTAATGTAAGCGTCTAAAATGAACTAACAGCTTATGGAATTGATAAATATATTATATATTTATTCATATAGTTAATATTAAGAAGAATGTAATAATTTTGAAGAAATATAAAAATATAATTATTAATATTGATAAACATTTAGGAATTCTTACTCTTGATAGACCAAAAGAAAATAATGCTTTGGATATAGATAGTTCTAAAGAGATCTATGAGGGTTTAAAGGAATTAGAAACAAACTCTTCTGTTAGAGTTGTTGTAATTCAAGGAAATAAGAAATTTTTTTCTCCTGGTGCTGATATAAAAGAGCTTAATAATTTAAATTCAGAATCTGCTAAATCTAAAGGTCTCTTTAATTTTTTTGATAAAATAAAAGAAATTAAGATTCCAATTGTTGCAGCTGTTGAGGGTTATGCCTTGGGTGGAGGTATGGAACTCGCTTTATTATGCGATATCATTATCGCATCTAAAGATTCTAAATTTGGTCAGCCTGAAATTAATCTAGGACTATTACCTGGTATAGGTGGAACACAAAGATTAAAAAATTACCTTGGCAAATATAACGCCAACTTTATTTGCATGACAGGAGAGATTATTTCAGCACAGAGAGCTTATGAGCTTGGTTTTGTAAGTGTTTTATTAGGTAAAAATAATTTTTCTATAGAAGCCATAAAAGCTGTAAATAAAATAGCTCAAAAGCCTAAATCGAGTCTAGTTGAAATTAAGAAATTAATTAGCAATAATTCAAATATTGATACAAGTTTAGAACAAGAAAAGAATTCTTTTTATAAACTTTTAGACAGTGAGAATGGAAAAATAGGTATTAATGCTTTTTTAAATAAATTAAAACCCGAGTGGAAAGATTAAACTTTTTTACTTAGTTCAAATTTAATAAATAAGACGCCAAAAATTATTATTGCTACCATTCCTAATACTCTTGTTGGTTCAACTTGTGAGCCAAATATTAAAAATCCTAAAATAGATGACCATACCAGTTGTGAGTATTGAAAGTTTGCTACAAAGGAAAGATTAGAAAGTTGGATTGCGTAGACAAGAATTAAATGAGAGATAAAACCAAAAACTCCAAGTGTAATGAGGCCAAACCATATCCAGTTAGATTCTATGGTGTTCCAATGACTAAAACTATAAATTGAAAAAATAATACTTCCAACCAAACCACTATAAAAAACAGCAACAAATGGTTCTCTATTGTTTGAAATTAATTTAGTAAAAAATTGATAAAGTGACCAACAGATTGGGATAAGAAATGGAAATGCAACTTTAACTGACATAACTTTCATACTAGGACCAAGCGTGAAAACAATTGCTATAAAACTCAAAATCATAAGAATCCAGCCAACCAAACTCAGATTATCTTTTAAAAATATTGCTGAGAGTAAAGCTAAAATTAAAGGCGCAGTGAAAAAAAGAACGTATATGTCTACTAAAGTAAAAAGTTTTAAAGCATTAAACATTAAAAAAGTTGCAAAAACGAGGAGCATCGATCTTACTATCTGAATTTTAAAATTCCTTTTTAGGTCAAGTTTTGGTTTAAAAATAGCAAAATAAGTTAACATAGCTATTAGATGGAAAAAATACCTACCCCAAATAAGCTGACTTACCTCAATATGTTGGGTCATATATTTAGATAACGTATCCATAGCAACGAATAGAAAATATGCAGATGATGATAATAATATGATCGTAAGTGTAGATACCTTTTTGCTTAGCATTACATTACTACACCGACTTGCCACGGATTAAATTCTTCATCTCCATAGCCATTGTTCTCACTTTTAGACTTATGTCCAGAGGCAGTTTTTAGAATTAGCTCGAAGATTTTTTGGCCTACTTGCTCCACTGTTTCTTCACTGTCAATAACCGTTCCACAATTGATGTCCATATCTTCTTTCATCTTATTAAACATAACAGTGTTTGTTGCTAACTTTAAACTAGGGACTGGCTTACATCCAAAGCAAGACCCTCTTCCAGTTGTGAAACAAATAACATTAGCACCTGAAGCAACCTGTCCGGTTATAGAAACTGGATCATAACCAGGTGAATCCATAAAATTAAAGCCTTTGTTTTGTAAAGGTTCTGCATAACTTAAAACATCTTTAAGGATTGAATTACCGCCTTTTGCAACAGCACCTAAAGATTTTTCAAGTATAGTTGTCAAACCACCTTTTTTATTTCCAGGTGCAGGGTTATTGTCCATAGTGCTGTTATTTATAGTTGTATAATGTTTCCACCATTCGATTTTTTTTATTAATTTATCTGCTACTTCTTTGTTGGTAGCTCTGTTAATTAATAAATGTTCTGCTCCGTAAATTTCTGGAGTTTCAGATAAAATTGAACTTCCTCCATTTTTAACGAGAATATCTGCGGCAACACCCAAGGATGGGTTGGCGGAAATGCCTGAGTAACCATCTGACCCTCCACATTGTAATGCTAGGGTTAAATGAAGTGCAGCTTGAGGGGTTCTTTTAATATTATTAGCTTCTTTTAATAAGTCTTGAATTTGTCCAAAAACTTTATCAACAATTTTTTTAGTACCTCCTTCATCTTGAATAGTTAAAAAATTAATACGATTATGTCTCTTTATTGAGTCTGAAAATAAATTTATTTGTGCGCTTTCACAGCCAAGGCCGATTACAAAAACATGCGAAAAATTAGGATGATTTTTAAATCCATCAATTGTTCTTTGAAATATTTGCATTCCTTCGCTAGCAGTATTCATTCCGCAGCCTGTTGAATGAGTAATTGGAACAATGCCGTCAATATTTGGATATTTTTTAAGGATATCACTATATTTTATTTTTTCAGCAATCATTTTACTAACTGTTGCTGAGCAGTTAACCGTACTAATGATCCCAATATAATTTCTGGTCGCAACATCTCCATTGTCTCTAAGAATGCCGTCAAAAAATAAATTACTTTTTTCAATAGCTACATTTTTTTTTTCAGTTATAGCAAACTTTCTACTAAATTCTTTAAATTCTAAATTATGAGAATGAACATGCTCACCAGGATTTATACTTTTTGATGCGAACCCAATAATTTGATCGTATTTAATTACTGGTTCTCCTTTTTTAATAGGTTTTAAACAAATCTTGTGTCCAAACGGGATTGAATCAACGCTAACAATTCCCTGTTCTTCTATTTTCATTTGTGGGTCAATCATAAAAGGTGTAACCGCCACATTGTCATTTTTGTTTAGAATGATTAGATTATTCATGCTTTTATTATACAATTATTCCATTTATAAAGTTAATCAATATTTTAAATTACAAGATCACTTATTAATAAATGCCAATAAAAATGACTAAAAAAAATTTAAGAAGTAGACAATGGTTTGACAATCCTAAAGATCCTGAGCAAACTGCTTTATATCTCGAGCGTTATTTAAACTACGGGTTAACTAGAACGGAATTGCAATCAGGTAGTCCAATCATTGGAATAGCTCAATCAGGTAGCGATCTAACTCCTTGTAATCGTCATTTTCAAGAACTAAGCGCAAGAATAAAAGATGGTATTAGAAAAGCGGGAGGAATTCCTATGGAGTTTCCAACCCATCCTATTCAAGAAACAGGTAAACGACCAACTGCAGCATTAGATAGAAATTTATCTTATCTTTCTCTTGTTGAAATTTTGTACGGCTACCCAATAGATGGTGTAGTTTTAACAACGGGTTGCGATAAAACTACCCCAGCAGCTTTAATGGCAGCAGCCACTGTAAATATTCCGGCAATTGTTTTGTCTGGTGGACCAATGTTGGATGGTTATCATAATGGAAAATTAGTTGGATCAGGAACAGTTGTTTGGGATGCTAGAAAACTTTTAGGAAAAGGAGAAATTAACTACGACCAATTTATGGACATGGTTGCTTCTTCTGCTCCAAGTATTGGACATTGCAATACGATGGGTACGGCTTCATCTATGAATTCTGTTGCAGAAGCATTAGGAATGTCTTTGACGGGATGTGCAGTTATTCCTGCTCCTTACAGAGAACGCAGTCAAATTTCTTTTGAGACTGGAAAAAGAATTGTTGAGATGGTTTCTGAAAATTTAACTCCATCTAAAATTATGACAAAAAAAGCTTTTGAGAATGCAATTGTGGTAGCGAGCGCTATAGGTGCTTCAAGTAATTGCCCTCCACATTTGTCAGCTATAGCAAAGCATATGGGTGTAAAAATTAATTTAAATGATTGGCAAAAGTTAGGGCATGATATTCCTTTACTAGTAAACTGTAAGCCTGCAGGAGAACATCTGATGGAGAGATTTTATAGAAGTGGTGGTATTCCTGCTGTTATGCAAGAATTGCTAAAACAAAAAAAATTACACAAATCTGTTAAAACGGTTAGTGGAAAAACACTGGAACAGAATTTAAAGATTAAAATTAATATAGACACAGATGTTATAAAATCGTTTGACGATCCTGTAGTAAGTAATGCAGGATTTATTGTAATGAAAAGTAATTTCTTTAATTCTGCAATTATGAAAACATCTGTAATTAGTGAAGAGTTTAGAGAAAGATATTTATCAAACCCCGATCACCCAAATGTTTTTGAGGGAAAAGCCGTAATGTTTGAAGGACCTGAGGATTACCATCATCGAATAAATAGTAGTAAATTAAAAATTGATGAACATTCAATTTTAATGGTTCGTGGTTGTGGACCTGTTGGCTACCCAGGTTCTGCTGAAGTAGTCAATATGCAGCCACCTGATAGATTGTTAAAAGAGGGTATTAATGCCTTACCTACTTTAGGTGATGGAAGACAAAGTGGTACTTCAGAAAGCCCTTCTATTCTTAATGTTTCGCCAGAGTCTGCTGTAGGTGGTGACTTAGCTATCGTTAAAACAGGAGATAAAATTAAAATAGACTTAAATAAAAGTAGAGTTGATCTTTTAATTTCTGCAACTGAGTTTAAGAAAAGAAGAAAGAAGAAAAAATTGCCAAAACTAGTTAATCAAACACCTTGGCAAGAAATTTCAAGGAATACCGTAGGTCAGCTTGAAGATGGTGCTTGTATTAACTCTAGAGGTGTCTATCTTGATATTGTTAAGAGAAAAGGAATTCCAAGAAACTCACACTAATTATGAAAACAAAAATTTTAGTTACTCGAAAAATTTCCGATATTGCTGAGAAACATTTAAAAGAAAAATTTGATGTAACTCTAAATCTAAAAGATGAAGCTATTCCGTATGAAAATTTAGCAAAAACATGCAATGAATATGATGGTGTAATAGCAGCAAGTTGGGATAAATTTGACTCAAATTTTTTTAGTGCGATGAGTGGTAAACTTAAAATTATTGCTAGTATAGCTGTTGGCTACGATAATATTGATATTGAAGCCGCAAAAAATAAAAATATAGTAATTACAAATGCTCCAAACGTCTTAAATGATGCAGTAGCTGAAACTACGCTTTTACTGATGCTAGGTGCAGCACGAAGAGCATATGAAGGACTTACCTTAGTCAAATCAGGAAAATGGAAAGATGCAAAAGTAGATTTTACTAATTTTATGGTTGGAAGACCTTTAACTGGGAAAACGTTAGGAATTATAGGGATGGGAAGAATAGGTAAGATTGTTGCTGAAAGAGCAAAGGGATTCGGCATGAAAATTATTTATTATAACAGAAAAAAAGTTTCAGCTGACATAGAGGCTGGAGCAAAATATTATGAAAGTATTAGTGAAATG
>Ga0307986_10003147_pt1 | contig 11600 bp, 8 predicted proteins | sample EllFjometageno82_FD_203170 | JGI IMG/M metagenome (GOLD analysis project Ga0307986, IMG submission 203170) | Marine microbial communities from Ellis Fjord, Antarctic Ocean - #82 | ecosystem: Environmental > Aquatic > Marine > Unclassified | place: Southern Ocean | collected 2014-10-09
ATCCGATTCTTTAGCGGATTTCAATTGAATCAGAAGTTCAGCTTTCATTTGTTGAGCCACTTTATCGTTGTGCTCATACATTTCGTTGCTCCAAGGTTTTGTGATTTGGATTCCGTACTTATTTGTCGCTTTTACCATAACTTTATGTTTTTGAATGAGGTCTTAGTTAACCTCCTTTCTTATTTCATAATAAAGATACGATAATTAGTTGGGATTACCAAATTTCCAATGTTAACAAATTGTTAAGTCTTTTACTAAAAGGTAACGGCGGTATAACCAGTAATATATGATTTTAGGGTTGGGTAATCTTCTGAGTGTAAATCTACGGTACGCCTGTTTGTATCAATAATACCCGATTCTTTAATATTATTCTGTGAATCCATCACATCAAATTCTGGGCCTGTTATTTTCCATTTAATTGTGAACTTTTTCCAAAGATACTCATCTAACCCATCTTTACTTCCAACTTCACTATAACTAACTTTGGATAATTCGGTAATATTACCATCATTCACCTTATATGCAAAATAACGTAACATATATCCTATTTTTCTATCCTTATTGGTGGCAGTTGCAGTAGATGGGTTTGCAAACCTACTTGGTGTTACTGTTATTTGTTTTATTACATCATATTCAAACTTACTTACGATATTTATTCCAATATCACCAAATTTACTAAGTTTATCTTCTAAATCAACGTATGGTATTAATATACGAGATATGCCTGTAACGAATGATGCTTCTGAAAATACCTCATCGGTAATATATTTATGATATTGGCCAATGTACTCTACATTATCAGTAAACATCCATTCACCACCTTTAGTATTTAATCCGTGAGTGGTTTGACCTTTACTATAATACAATCTACGTCTGCTATCTGCCATACCTATCCTTGAATTCTCATTACTGTGCCAATTGAGGTTTCCCAACCACCTTGGCAATCAAACGAATGCTCTACTGATGTAACCGAAAAATAAACCTTTTTGTTACCTCTGTATATTGATGGCATACGGTCAATTGTTATCGGTGACATAAATGATATACCAAATATACCATCAATCGTAATATTTAGATTTAGTGGCCAGATTGTTTCTGCGAATTGGGTGTTAGCATGCTGGCCCTCTGCAATATTTTGGGTTAACATCCTACTGAACAAATCAATATTTCCGGATACATCTTCTGAGCTGTAGCCTGATTTTCCATATTTTTCCATTCTCGTTTTTATATGGCCGGGAGTAATTTTTTCCCCCCCATCATCGGTTTTTGCATCTTCATTTGCATCTGTGAGTTCTGGGCATTCTGTATACAAGTTTGAAAGTGATGCATTGGTAGAATTACCCGTCCCAATTGCACCCGGCCCTGCTAACATTAGACTTTCGGCATCAAAATCAGTTTCCATTGATACGCTTTTTAAAATACTACCTTTACCAAGGACTGTGAATTCGTGTGGTGTGGGTGGGCTGGTAGTTATAGTTTTTCGTCTGTTAGCTACTATAATCTTTGAGGGTGCTGCAGCAGTACCCATTTTAACTTCACCTTCGCTTGTTACGCTGGGGAGTGTTAATATACTTATCATACCTCCTGATAGGCTCTCAATCTCATTAAATAACTCGGTTAAAAAATCTCCTATTTTGATTGCTACTTTTTTACCACCCTTTTTGCTGGTAGTGGCTGTGGATAACTTTGTATAAAGTTCATCCATATATTCAATACTTACCAAAATAGCACCAATATTCAGAGCAGCGGCATTGCCTGTTGCACTCGGACCGGACCAATCCATAGTTGACCCATAATTGGCCTGACTGCCTGGCAAAACTATGTTACTGGGGTTAGCTGACCCCCATATAGCAGTATGATATGTCCCCGCATCACCATCTGCAATTTTATATGTAAATGTTGCCTTTTGTGCTTTCAATAGTAATTCAATATATTTTATTACTGATGCTATATTTGTATATGAACGCATTTGTTCTGTATCATTAAGTATCCCAACTTCTTTTTCTATTTCAGCCACCCAATATGGGGCGGAGAAGCTTGTGTTACCTGATTTGGTTTGGCCTGTTGCTGGCACTAATGCCCCATTATCTGATTTATCATTGATTAAGTCTTGAGTGTTCGCCCCAGGTGCAGCTCCGAATGCGAGCCTTAACCCATCTCTGAAACCTTCAACAAAATTGGAATGCGTTCTATCCGGGTCTGCATCCGCAGATGCTTTAGTACCACCCATTGTCTGTTTTGACCACAGCCCGTTTGGCGACATGCATTTTATTGTACAATTAAATCCACCATCAGTATCCATTGAAAATGAATAATTATAAACATTTGCTAAAAATGGGTCGGATGGGTTTTGGTTTACACCATCGACTATTGAAGTGCCAGTCCAACCGAAATTAAATTTAACTTCTACCCCTGTTCTAAAAAATGCGGCCTCAGCTGCATCTAAATCGGCCTGGGAAAATACTTTGAATGAAAATTCAATTGTATATAAATATGAATCGGTATAATCCGACCCACCTTCATTTACCATTGTTACAGATGTTAGAGTTGGTTGTAATCTTCTAGCTTTATCCTTTACATCGGCTGGATACAATGATGATGGCTTGCCACCAATAGTGTAACCGGCCGTTCCACAAATTGCAGTTTGAGTTTTTCCGGTAGTTGTAATGTTAATATATGCATATTTTTTATACATCCAAGCAGAATCCTTTGCGGCCACTGCATCACTCCGTCTCTTTAATTCTGAACCCACCTTACCTGGAAAAGCTGGTTGTAAATTTAATTCCGCTGCCATAACTTATTTATTTAATTGTTGATATTCTAATACTATACCCAAATAATTAGTTGGGATTCTTATTTGTATTCCGATTGGTACACTAAAATTACCGGCGCCAAGGCCGTTTGCTCTTGCTATAATCCACCAATGGCGTGAATCCTCATAATATTTAGCTGCTAGATTATCCAGTCTATCACCCTGTATACCTATAATATATATATCATCAGCATGCCTATCTATAAGAGGATATTTGGTGGTTTTTTTATAACGCCGGCCGCTTTCAGTTTTTAATATTCCTATGTTTTCGTATCTATTCATAATATCAATATTTATAAATTTTGTTATATGCCGTTGGTTCAGATTTACCTAATATTTTTAATCCAATTGTAACGTCAACTCCCATAGGTAATTCGCCAATTGGATTTTTTGAATCTAAATATGATACATCCCAAGGGGCATCATCTGCCATTGCATATGATAACGAATCAATAAATACAAGCTCTTGGGAATATAAATCACCTAATGTGAAATTTAGTAAAGACCCGTTATACCCATTTGAAACATAATTAGGCATTGTATGGGATGCTAATCTACCTAATTTAGACCATATCGGTTTCATTTCAATACGAGATGTTGCATATACTTTTAGATTGAATGATAAACTTCGTTCAAATGATTTGTATTGGTATGCGCTGTCTGCCCTACCATTATATTTATGAGAATCCCAAGATGGTGAGAATGTATCAGTAATACCACTTACCAATCCTCTGAATTGTATCTCTGGGGTTTCTTTTGAACCAAAGTAGATATGAACTAAATCATTTATTTTTTTTGAATTAAGTTCTGCTGCGTTTATTTCATCATGTCGTATAGAATTTCCAGATTTACCAGCAGATGTATTCCACCATTCATATCTGTTTTCTTTATCACCAACTGCACCAGGAGAGCCGTAATGTAACCGCTTTTCTATGTTATTCTTAGGATAATCTTCGCTTTTTCCCAGTTTGAAATCATTTGATTCTTTATTTTTTAATAAGGTACGGAAATCTGCGTTCGCTCTCTCAGGAATGTCACCATATGCGACCGTTTCATAATTCTGTATTACATCTACTGGCCCCGATGGTTTATTTCCCCCACGTAGGTTTTTATAATCAGTTGGATTACTATCTGTGACAGTTACTACTTCGGGTGTATCGCTGGGTGGATTTGGGAAATTTGTCTTTTCATCAATTAGTGGCCGTTCGCCAATTGATGCTGCTAAATTCCATTCTAATTTGTCATCTGAATTCTCTGGGATAGTATCAGAATATGTCCTTAGAGATGTTTCAAAAAACCCAGCAGTTAATTGGAACGTTTTCTTTTCATCACCAATCTTTTTAGCGTATGCAACCTCATATTTGTTTTTATGACTGTTACCAATTATTTGTGGTTTTGCTCGATTAGCAATTTCAAGTTCTTTTTTATAATCTCTATGTGGTGCGGTTACATCACCACGCACAGGGAACTTGCCATTTGGTATTAACCCATATACTGAATTAGGGCCACCCATTCCCGCTAATGAAAATAATGGCATCCCAATACCTTTACCGGTTTTGGAATACATACCCACTCTTCTATTAATTCCGAATGATTCTTTATGTAATTTAGCTAACCGGTTACCCAATAATTTGTTCCATAATACAGACTTTGATGGAGAGTTTATATGAGCTACCCGTTTGGCGGATTGTACTGATTCATAACTACCAATTGATGAATCAAATGGCGTGAATCCATGTCTATTTGGGTGTAATCCAATCTGTGCGCCAATTGCAGATGCTAATGTGTTTATAGGTGTCCACATTTTTGTACGTCTAATAGTAGCGAGTGGGTGTTTTTCTACATTTGGATTTGATTGCTGTAACCCAAATTGCTTAACACCCCATAATAACCCTTTGATGGATACCATCCACTTACCAAGTCTGATTGCATCGATAACAGCTCTTGTAGTAGATGTTATTATACCACCTCTGATAAGACCATCATCGAAATCAATGCTAGTACCCGGTATACCAAAGTTTTGAGGTTCATTTCCCTTCTTACCCCTACGTTGAATACCTCTAAGAATTAATGGGTGCTTGAATACAGCCATCCCAGTCTGATGTGCATCATCTCTTAAATTGTATTTAGAATACTGCTTATCTATGAATGATGGGGAGTTTCGTTCCTCCATCGTCTTACCAATACTCTTATATGAACTTTCATATTTCGATGCATCAGCATCATCCGAAGTGAATTTTTGTTTTTTACCACGATATTCGTTGGCTGAGCGGAATTTATCATATCCATAATTGAATTGTAACTCATCATGCATATATTTACTATGGTTACTAAATTTAGATGATTTACTATCCCATACATAACTTTTGGGTGCAGTGCCACTAACACCTAAGAACATTGATTTAGGTTCTGCCCCTACAACCCCCACCTTACCTTGATTTAATGTAAACCCACGTGCTTTTGAATTTTCAATTGGAAAATAATCAGTAGATTTAAGCGTACTATATAATGATAATTTTTCATTTCCTACAAATTCGGATGGGCCCATGTGAACTTGGTTTAAAGAAAATCCAGTTGAACGGAGCGTTCCATATATTGATGAATTTCCATCGAATACACTTTGGGGTTTGTTTATACCAACAAATTTGGAGTCAGATTTATGCGTTTGGTTTGATGTAAACCCTTTGGCGTGTATATCTTTAATAAAGTTAACTTCTTTAAAATCCTTAGCATTATCGGAATGGCTTGGATTAAATGTAAACATATTAGGGGTTGTTATACCTAAGAACTTAGATGTGTTATCAGATGGTATTTGTGTTGTTTCTCCTAAGAACTTTTCAGAATTATCAGATGGTATTTGTGTTGTTTCGCCTAAGAACTTAGATGCATTATCAAATGATGTTTGTGTTGTTTCGCCTAAGAACTTTTCAGAATTATCTGATGGGGTAGGTGTTGTTTCTCCTAAAAACTTAGATGCATTATCTGATGGGGTTTGCGTTGTTTCACCTAAAAACTTAGATGAATTATCTGATGGGGTTTGCGTTGTTTCACCTAAAAACTTAGATGAATTATCTGATGGTGTAGGTGTTGTCTCCCCTAAGAACTTTTCAGAATTATCAAATGCGGTTGGTGTTGTTTCACCTATAAACTTAGATGAATTATCAAATGTGGTTGGTGTTGTTTCGCCTAAGTAACGTTCTTCTAAACTCATTGGCTTAGTGGTTGTTTCTCCTAAGAACTTTTCAGAATTATCTGATGGTGTAGGTGTTGTCTCCCCTAAGAACTTTTCAGCGTTATTAGATGGGGTAGGTGTTGTTTCTCCTAAAAACTTAGATGCATTATCTGATGGGGTTTGCGTTGTTTCACCTATAAACTTAGATGAATTATCAAATGCGGTTGGTGTTGTTTCACCTAAGAACTTTTCAGAGCTATCTGATGGGGTTTGCGTTGTTTCACCTAAGTAACGTTCTTCTAAACTCATTGGCTTAGTGGTTGTTTCTCCTAAGAACTTTTCAGAATTATCAAATTTAGTTGGGGTGGTTTCACCTAAGAATTTCTCTAAGTTATTCATTGGTGTTGGTGTTGTTTCACCTTTGAACTTATCACCTTGCGTTATTGGGGCAGTGTCTGCACCATTTTTATTAGGTGTAGTGTTAGCTAAAGAAACTTTGGGAGTAGATTCAAGCATGCCACCAAGTGGTGTTAGATTACCACCTTTATTTATTTCATCAATTGGTTTATCAGCTAAAGGAGTTTTCTTTGGTATCCTAAAGTTAGATAATGTTGATTTTAAATCCTTTAAAGCCATCTATATTGTTACCCAATTTAATTATTTTTGAAATGGTTGTCTACTGTTATTCTGTTGTGCTTGTACTTTTGATATACGAGATATTACTTTTCCATCTACATTAATAAGTATCGGTTGGGATTGAATATCTGAACGTAATCCTTTTAATTCTTCTAATAATGCCGATGATGTATTATCAGCTGATTTGTTTTCGCCTGCTTTAGATTCGTTTGAACTACCACCCATTCCAAAGAACTCACCCAAACTCTCTAATGCCGGTGCAACTGCTCCTAACATACTTAACCCTGCAATAACAGGTGATGCTAATAGTCCTGCTAATGAGAACGCTGCTAACCCACCGGCTACTGAATATAATCCATTAGCTAAATCAGATGTTACAGATGATAATCTTAGTAGTGGTTCGACCATACTATCTATATTTTGTAGAGCTGAACCTAATCCACCCATATTCGTTGTTATATCACCCAATGCTTGTGCTGTTATAGATAATCCCGGAGCCATTAATGTTAATTCCCCTATATCATCCATAATACCACCACCGAAGAATCCCACTGCTGATGCAGCTGCCATTCCAACTGCGAATGCCACCATACCAACTCCAGCTAACATCAATGCCGGCCCTAATGCCAACATACCTAATATTGCTTCAGGCGTAAGTGCTGAAAACATCGTAACAAATCCATCAGCTACTGCTGCGATGATTGGTGGAATTGCCCCCAATACACCAATGATTATATTACCGAATACTTCTATTAATGGAGTTACTAATGATAATGCGTATGCGAATGGAATCATTGCTAACCCCAATGCCGCAATTAATGCTATTGCAAGAAATGGTAACCCAGTAGCGGCAACTCCACCTAATGTTGCTAATCCAGTTCCAAGAGCAACTAAGCCTGCCGCTCCAACTGCTCCTAATAATGCAATCCCAGCTAAGAATAGTAATGATGGTATTGCTATTAGTGCTGCTACCCCAAATGCGGCAAGTGCAAGCGACCCCATAAAGGTTGGACTCATCGCAGTAAGTCCAACTCCCAATTGTATAAAGTTACTTGATAGATTTTTTAATTTTATTTTTCCCATAAATGTTAGGAATGGTATTGCTAAAACTGCGAGTGTTAATGCTGGTCCCGCCAATGCTGTTGCCGCTGAACCTACAAATGTAGTACTCATAGCGGTTAATCCAGTTGCAAGTGATGTGAAGTTCTTTTGTAAATGTTTTAATTTCAACAAACCCATAAAAGATAGGAATGGTATGGATGGTAATGCGATTGCTAATGCCGGCCCTGCTACTGCCGTTGCACCGGCCCCTACGAATGTAGTACTCATAGCGTTTAACCCTGCCGCCAGTCCTTCGAAATTGGATTGAATTTGGTTTAATTTTATCTTACCCATAAATAATAAGAATGGTATTGCTGCTACTGCTATTACAAATGCGGGCCCTGCTAATGCAACTGCCCCAATACCAATAAAGACCTTAGTATCAGCCATTGCTTTTAACCCTTCTGCTAAGTCTTTTAAACCATCACCAGCACCCTGTGATGCTTCTGCTGGGCCATCATCGAGTGGTTTGATTTCAGGCGTATCAGGTTTAGTGTCCCCACCAAATAAACCACCGATACCACCACCTGTTGCTAAGGTCTTTATTCCTTTTGCTAATCCAACTGCACTATCTTTAGCTCCTTTGAACATTGCGCCTATCCCAGTACCCTTACCTTGCATCAAATTTAATGCAGCATTCTGAGCTACTACTTTACCCATCTCAATACTCAAATTTCCGGCCATAACTCCGGCCACTTTAGCTCCACTTTTGAAATTTTCCCATCGCTGTTCTGAATCCGAAAGTGCGTTGAATTCCGCCTGCTCCTTTTTCTTCTGTAACATTTGAGTGATTTCATCTTTGGTTTGGCCGTAAGCAGCTGCTTGGATTTCTTTTTGTTTTTCGGTAAGTTTTAACCAAGCTGCTTGACCACCAATTCCCTTCTGCATTTCTGCATTAAGTCGTATTGAGGCCGCTGCTCGTTCATCTTCACCAACTGCTTGTTCTAATGCTATTGCGGCTGCACGTACCCCATTTACGTTTATATCCCGGCCTATCATCACTCTAGCTTTTGCTTGAGCTTTCATACTACCTTCGATATCAAGCATATGGTTGGAAGTTTTTTGAATTTCCGCCATATTAGTACCCTGCTTAACTAATGCAGCGTTACTAGCTATAATAGTTTTAAGTTGTTCTTCGGATTTACCAACTAACAATCCCATAGAATCGCCCATCCCATCCATTGCTTTGGTGGCTGATATTCCCTGCTTTGTTGCAATATCCTGAATTATATCCTTAACATCGGTCGCAGGTACTCCTGCTCCTTTAAATGCCTCTGCTAAATCAAGGGCCTTTTCGGCTGAACCACCTGTGACTGATTGTAATTGAGTTACACCCTCAATCATTTCAGATGTTGCAGCTGCGGCATTACCATACCGTTCTACTATTGCCTTTCCTGATGCCGCTACAGCTTCTGACCCGTATAGGAATCCGGTCATACTGAATGATGCTGCTGCTATATTACCTTGAAGTTGAAGTGCTGACTCAGCCGTTAATCCCAAATCAGTTACACCACTCTTGAACCCATCGACCATCTTAGTTGCTGATGCGGTGATGTTTTTGTATGCCTTATTTAGCATTAGTGTTTTGACATTGGCATTTACCACGGCCAATTCAAGCTCAGATGTGATTCCTAGTATATCTTTTAATATATTAGTGCGCTCCGTTAAGAATGCGTTTTGGGCCTTAGCTGCGGTATCCTCTTCTTCGGTCAGGGTAGCTAACTCCTTGGCACGGTCTAACCTATCTATTAATTTTTGGTTTATCTTTGTGCCGGTTTTAACTTGCTCTAATAATAGAGCATTTATCGCTGTATCAATGCTCTGAAGCTTCATCGCCAGCGGTAGTTCCGCCTGCAGCTGTTTGACTAGATTGTTTTTTATATCCAGCCCAGAGCTCGATACTGCTAGATGTGCTTTGGCAGCAATAAGAAGCTGCTTATTTACATCAAATTCAGCTTGAACCGCCTCCCGTTTTTTATCAATATCGTCAGCCATCAACTACACCATTAGTTAAATTTTACACCAGCCGCATGAGCTTTTCTGAGTGCAGCAGTTAAATCCTGTAATATCTTTTTTTCTTTTGCGTTTGGTGCTGAATTTATAGTATCTTCGATTTGTGCTCGAACATCTTTTAAATCCTTATCTAATTTCCTACGCTTTTTGTTAAAGATATCAAAAATACCCTCAGATAATCCGTATTTTAGAAATACTTCTTTTAGGTGTGATTTTTTTATTGTTGCCATATGTTACTCCTCAGTTTATATGTATAAATATGGAAATACCCAACATTTCGTTGGGTATCTCGCTATCTTTTTGATTTGGCTCGTTTATTAGCCTTATCATGTTGTTTCTGTTCTTCGTTTTTGAATTCTATTATTTTACTAATGTAGAATTTTCTAGACCAAATTGGAAGGTTATATACATCTGTAAATGTAAATCCACCATTCCCATGATAGATTAAATCAAATATCTGGGAATGTAATATTTTTCGGTAGTTAAGACTTAGGCCAAAAAAACCCGACGTCCATCGGCAGTAGCATATCCCTCCCTTCACCGGTTTCCTCAGATATAAATTCATAATTTAAGTCGATGTCTGGAACAACTGAATTCATTTCCCCTCTGAGGGCCTTAGAATCTACGGCAAATAATTCGTTGTCTACAAAATGAGTAATAGCTTCTTGCTCATACTCACCATCTATTGATAATATCATATTTTTAAGTCTGGTAGTTAAATCTTTGGATGTTAAATCCCTTGATTTTCTAGCGGCCTTATTTAAAGCTTCAATCTGATGTTTAACTTTACGGTCCTTTGATTCGGTCATTGCCATAAAGGTAACTTCCCGTTTTGAATGCGGTAACGTAAATTTAAATTCGTTCGTATGAAGTTTAGTTTGAGCTGAACCATCATACTCATTATTTTCAAATTGGGTTAAATCAATTGTTTCCTTTTGTTTAATTCCTTCGGATGTTGGGTCAGAAATCTCCACTTCATAATCCTTACCATAACCTAAAACACGTGCTGCAATCATAATTGCATTCTTGTCACCTGTTACTAAATCAACGTATTTGATTGGTAACCCATCACCATTGGATATAATTAGTGCTTGGAATAATCTATCCAATACACTCCCATCTTTAATGTACGATTGCGTTGTAAGAATATCTTCCTCCTTAGCTGTCATATATTTCATCTCTATCTTACCTGATGATAGTGGGTTATCTTTTGGATAAATCAGCCCCTTTGATGGTAAATCGACTATTTCCGTTGGGAACTTATAATCAGAGGCTTGTTTCTGCTCATATTGTTGTTTTGCGAGCTCAACCATATCCTCATTGGAAACGGTTGGAGTGTAATCGTCTTGCAATTTCTTTTGACTCATAACTTTCTCATTTTTATTTAATTAAAACTATGTTTTTGTTTAACTATATATAAATATGAAAATATTATTATTAAAAACAAAAAAACCCCACCATTTCTGGCAGGGTTCTTAATTTTATTAATAATTCGGTAATTCTGAATTAGTATTATCCTTTATGAATTACAGTAATAATCAATCTCCCAGTATTAACATTTAAAGTACCACCGAAAGTTGAAGTAGATATACTGATGATTTGCCCAGTACTATCATCTAAAGTTTGTATGTAATCATTTACACTCTTAGCTAAACTCCCAGCTTCTGATGAAACTTCGGTAGATGCTACATTTCCAGTAAATATTTTTGTTATGGTGTTATAGGTAGCCATTTATAATCCTTAGAAATTTAGTATTGCGTAATCAAACGTAAGTGTTAAATCAACAGTTGCGATATCTTCGCCAGTATAATCCATATCTGAGAATTTTGCTGTTTGAATAAATGCACCTTTAAGTTTCCACTCTTC
>Ga0307986_10003150_pt1 | contig 11599 bp, 13 predicted proteins | sample EllFjometageno82_FD_203170 | JGI IMG/M metagenome (GOLD analysis project Ga0307986, IMG submission 203170) | Marine microbial communities from Ellis Fjord, Antarctic Ocean - #82 | ecosystem: Environmental > Aquatic > Marine > Unclassified | place: Southern Ocean | collected 2014-10-09
GGGGTTGAGAAAGTTATTTTAGGAAGTGCAGCTATAAAGAATAAGAATTTTTTAAAAGAAGCATGTCAAAAATTTCCAAATAAAATTGCCTTAGGTTTAGATGCTAAAGATGGATACTTGTCAGTTTCAGGATGGAAGGAAAACTCTAATAAATTGACTTTAGATTTTTTAAAAGAAGTAAACGATTATGGGGCTAGCAGATTAATTTATACAGACATAAATAGAGATGGAACCAAACAAAGTCCAAATTTTGAAGAAACAGCTAATGTTGCTAATGTTTCTAATTGCCCTGTAATTATTTCTGGAGGAGTGTCTTCAATTGAAGATATTAAAAAAGCAAAAGGTTTAAAAAATATTGAAGGGATAATAGTTGGTAAAGCAATATACGATGGTGATATTAAATTAGAAGAACTAGTGAGAGAAATAGATGCTCAAAAATAGAATTATACCATGTCTAGACGTTAAAAATGGTCGTGTTGTAAAGGGAATTAACTTTGCTGATTTAAAAGATGCGGGAGATCCTGTGGAGCAAGCTAAAATTTATAGCGATGGTGGGGCAGACGAAATTTGTTTTTTAGACATTACAGCCTCTAATGAAAATAGAGATACAATTTATGAAGTAGTAGAGAGAACCTCAAAGAAATGCTTTGTACCTTTAACAGTTGGTGGTGGTGTCAGAAGTGTAGAAGATATTAATAAATTATTAAATTGTGGGGCAGATAAAGTTTCAATCAATACTGCTGCAGTTCAAAATCCAGAAGTGATTATTGAAAGCTCCAAAAAATTTGGGTCACAGTGCATTGTTGTTGCAATAGATGCAAAAAAAAATGAGAATAAATGGGAAATTTTTACTCATGGTGGAAGAAATAATACGGGTATAGACGCAATAGAGTTTGCAAAAAAAATGGAAGATAGTGGAGCAGGGGAATTGCTAGTTACATCTATGGATAGAGATGGCACTCAAATTGGTTATGACAATGAATTGATGTTCAGAATATCTTCAATAGTTAATATACCTACGATTGCTTCAGGTGGAGTAGGTAGCTTGGATCACTTAGTAGATGGTATAAAATTAGGAAATGCTAGTGCAGTTCTTGCAGCCTCAATTTTCCACTATGGAAAACACACAATTAATGAAGCTAAGCAATATTTGGACTCAAAAGGAATCCCTGTTAGAATTTAGATATGTCAGATAATTTAATAAATTTAGTAAAAATAATAAGAGATAGAAGATACAAAGATTATGATAAATCTTATACTTCTTCCTTATTATCTGGTGGGTTGTCAAAATGTATAGACAAGATGGAAGAGGAGTTTGATGAACTTAAAGTGGCATTAAATGACAAATCTAACATAGTACATGAAGCTGCAGATATAATTTACCATATACTAGTTACACTGGAGGTGGCTGATATTAAATTTGAAGATGTTTTAAAAGAACTAGAAAATAGAAAAAAACAGTCAGGTATCGAAGAAAAAAATAACAGATAATGAGTTATGATAAAAATAATATTTTTGCAAAAATTTTGAGAAAAGAAATTCCATGTAAAAAAATATTTGAAAATAATCATGTACTTTCTTTTTATGATATTAACCCTCAAAAAAAAATTCATGCACTAATAATACCAAAGGGTGAATATATTAATTTAGATGATTTTAATAAAAGAGCTTCTGATCAAGAGATAGTTGCTTTAAGCAAAGCAATTACAGAAGTTTCAAGAATATTAGGAATATCAACAGATACTGGAAAGGGTTATAGAGCCCTTACTAATTTAGATGAGCATGGTGGCCAAGAAGTTCAACATTTACATTTCCATTTGTTTGGAGGTGAAAAAATAGGTAAAATGGTTGAGTGACAGAAAAAATATTTAGAAATTACCTAGAGCTAAAATCCTTTGAAGAATTTAAAGAAGTTAAAAAACCATTAGAAGGATGTTCAGTAGAATTAGTTGATCCAAAAGACTTTCAATTAAATAAATTTTTTTACAAGAACATAGGTAAAAATTGTCAATGGGTTGACAGACTTGTTTGGACAGACGTAAATTGGACTAAGTATGTTTCTAACGAAAGGCTTTTTACCTATGTTTTAAAAAATAAAGAAGAAATAGTAGGCTATTTTGAGCTACTATTAAATAAAGACAAAAAAGAAGCTGAAATTGCTTATTTAGGTATTTTAGAAGAGTATTTTGGAAAAAAATTGGGTGGGTATTTACTAAGTGAAGCAATTAAAACTTCATTCACTTTAGATTGTGTAAGGATTTGGGTACACACCTGTTCATTGGATCATGAAAATGCTTTACATAACTATATAGCAAGAGGAATGAAAATTTTCAAATCAGAAACTTTAAGCAGATAAAGATTTAATTATTTTTCGGTAAAATAAAAATTTTATCATCTATCTTTTGGTTAATTTTAACAGATGAAATGAATGTAACTACAAAGTTTTGATAGATGTCTTTAGTTTGCCATCCAATTAAAGAAAAATTTTTTTTATCAAAAAAAATATTAATTTCATTATAATTTTCTGAAATATTAAAATTAAGATATTTATTATCGATTTCTCTTGGCTCCAAAATTTTCATTTGTGATATGAGATATTCTTTATCTAATAAGAACTCCAAAGGAGTTTTCCGAAGTAGATATAAATAATAGGTTCCACTAAATTTATTTTTAATTACTAAAGATTTACCATTTGAAACAATAATCTTTTTATTAGAATTATTATATTCACATCTGATTTTCTTAGGGTACTTTATAATGCATTTACCATTTTCATTTTTATCATCAATAATTTGTTGAAAATTAAAACTTAAATTGTTAGTGTTCTGCATATGAGAAATTATCTTTTCTTTTGTGGAAGAATAGGCGGGGCTATAAAAATTTAATATAAAAAATATTACTAAAACTCTAAACATTACAGAACATCTCTTTTACCAACATGATTGGCTTTACTTACAATTCCGTCGGCCTCCATCATATCAACAATTCTTGCAGCTCTATTATAACCTATCTGTAACTTTCTTTGCAAAAAAGAAGTTGAGGCTTTACCTTCAGATCTAATAATATCTAATGCTACTTGATATAATTCATCTTTGTCACTCGAGCCTGGTAAATTTCCACTAATTTCTTTTTCATCTACAAAACTTAATATTTCATCTATATAATTAGGCTCTGCTTGTCCTCTTAAGTAGTTATTAACTTTTTCTATTTCATTATCAGAAACAAAGGGAGCATGAATTCTAATTATGCGATTGGCTGAAGACATATAAAGCATATCACCTTTGCCTAATAGCTGTTCTGCACCCTGTTCTCCTAAAATAGTTCTACTATCAATTTTAGAAGTAACCTGAAAAGATATTCTTGTTGGAAAGTTTGCCTTAATAGTTCCTGTAATTACATCAACACTAGGTCGTTGGGTTGCCATTATAATGTGAATTCCAGCAGCTCTTGCCATTTGAGATAATTTTTGTATATAATTTTCAATTTCTTTTCCAGCAACAAGCATTAAGTCTGACATTTCATCAACAACAACGACAATATAAGGCATAGATAGTGAATGTTTAGCGTTATAACTATCGATGTTTCTAACACCATCTTTCGTCATTAGTTTATATCTACTCTCCATTTCTTTAACCACCCATCCCAACACAGAAGCAGCTTTTTTGGCTTCAGTAATCACAGGACACAACAAGTGAGGAATACCTTCATAGGTCGATAACTCCAACATTTTAGGATCTATTAAAATAAATTTACATTTTTCAGGAGGGTGTCGAAATAGAAGAGAAAGAATAATAGTATTTATGCAAACTGATTTTCCAGAACCTGTCGTTCCAGCTATTAATAAATGAGGCATGGATGCTAAATCACCAACAACTGGAATACCGGAAATATTTTTTCCTAAAGCGATTGGCAACCTAATATCTTTTTTAGTAAAGTCGGTATTTGAAAGTATTTCACTTAAATAAACATTTTCACGAGACGAGTTGGGCAGTTCAATACCAACAGTACTCCTTCCTGGTATAGTTGCAATACGAGCAGATTCTGAACTTGTATTTCTAGCTATGTCATCAGAAAGGTTAATAATTTTAGAAACTTTTACACCAGCCGCAGGTTCAAATTCATTTAAAGTAACCACAGGCCCATGACTTACTTTTTTAATCTCACCATTAACACCAAAATCTAAAAGAATTTTTTCTAGAAACTCACTATCTATATAGTCTTCATCATTTAATTTTTCTTTATTTTTTTTTGCTGGAATTTTTAATAAATCAATAGGAGGCAATTTAAATTTAGTTTTTTTGCTTAATTCTTTGTTTTCATTTTTTATAAAAGGTAAGTCTTCTTGAATTAAGCTTTTAATTTGTTCTTGAGGAATAAATTCATTAATTATCTCATTTTCGTTAGTGTAACTTTTTTGTTTTTTTGAAAATAAAAAATAAAATAATTTTTTTATAATTTTATAAAAAGAACGGCTTTTAAATTGAATAGTAATTAAGAAAAAACTGATTATTAATAGTATTGATAAATAATAGGCAACGAGAGTATTAAAGTTAATTAAAGTATTCAGAAAAGTAGTTTCTAAATACCTTCCAACAAAACCACCATTTCCATTAATATAAAGTTCAAAAGTATTAGTATAAAAAATCGAAAAAAATAAAGAGCCACACAATAAGTATAAAATAGTAAAAAAAATACTTTCAATTATCAAAAGAATTTTTTTACTAAGGATAATGTTTGTTCCAGTAAAAATTAAGCTAAAAGGAATTAATAGGGAAATTAGCCCAAATGACTGAAAAAAAAGGTCTGCAACAAAACTACCTTGGTAACCAAGGAGGTTTTTGATTTGCGTACTTTGTGGAAAGATAAAATTAGGGTCATCTGGTGAAAAGCTATTAAGAGAAATTAATAAAAAAATTCCTATTAGAACAATGCACACACCAAAAATTTCTATACACCTATTAATGCCAAAGATTAACAAATTATTGGCTAATTTTTTTATTTCCATAAATCAATAAATCACTTTGTATCATCTAATTTTTATTGTTAAAATTAAAAATTAATTATGAATGTCTGTATTATAGGTGATGGGCTTACCAGTCTATCTTTAGCTAAAAATCTTATTAATAAAAAAATAAATGTACACATTTATTACAAAAGAATAGTTGCTAATTTTTCATCAAACCGAACAATAGGAATGTCAAAAAATAACCTAGAATTTTTTGAAAAACATATCATTAAGTTACCTAAGAAAATCAAGTGGGAAATAAAAAGAATAGAAATTTACTCTGAAAAATTAAAAAAAAATAAAATATTAAATTTTAAAAATAATAATAAAAACCTATTTTATATGATAAAAAATGATGAACTTTATAGATCCTTAAATAACAAATTACTAAAGAGCAAATTTTTTAAAAAAAAAATAATCAAAAAAAAATTTTTGTATGAAAAATTATTAAAAAAAAAATATGATTTAATAATTAATTGTGATCAAAATAATCCTATTTCTAAAAAATATTTTATTCAAAAAATTGAGAAAGATTATAAAAATTTTGCTTATACGACAATTTTAGAGCACGATAAATTAAAAAATAATTCAGCCATTCAAGTTTTTACACATCAAGGACCGGTTGCTTTTTTACCTATATCTAATACAAAAACCTCTGTTGTTTGTTCACTTGATACTAGCTACAAAAAATATAACGATAGCGAAATATTAGAACTAATAAAAAAACATAATCCAAAATTTAAAATTAAAAAAAATTTTAAACTTATTAGTTTTGCTTTGAAGTCTTCAAATCTAAGAAAATATTATTATGAAAATATTTTAGCATTTGGAGAGTTACTCCACAAGATCCATCCGTTAGCAGGTCAAGGCTTCAATATGACAATTAGAGATATAAAAGACTTATCAGAGATTATTCAAAATAAAATAAATTTAGGACTTCAGTTGGATTCAATCATTTTAGAAGAGTTTCAAAATAAAACTAAAAATAGAAATTTCATTTTTTCTAGTGGGATAGATTTTATTTATGAGTTTTTTAATTTTGATAAAAAAAATGAGGGAAAGATTATAAATAAATTTTTACAATATTTTGGGACTAATAAAAGCTTCATAAGTTCAATTATTAAATTTGCAGACAAAGGATTAGGTATTTAATATCTACTGTAAAGTAGTATTGTCATAATTATCATGGCTATAAGTATTTAAAATCTCAGCAATTTTATTTTTTCTTATCTTTAAATTCTCACTCTCCAATAAGATTTGCTTTTCCTCTAAAGAGAATGGAGAGGCCATAGCCAAGGCATTTATTGTTTCGTTTAAGTCCTGCTTTTCTAGAGATTTCCAATTAATTATGTAGCCCCTTTTTTCAAATAAAGACTTTAAATCTCTAAAAATTAAGTCAAGATCTGAAAATTTCAGCTCATCTTTAGGTAATTCTAAATCAGCCTGGAAACCATTGAAATTAATTTCACATTCTCTGTAAAGTTTATTATTTTTAACTTCTTTAGTAATATTAAAACGGCTTAAACCATTTAAATCGATTAAATACCTACCATCTATATCTTTAAAGTTAGTAATTTTTCCTAAACAGCCAACTTCGTACAAATCTGAAATGGAGTTATTTTTTTTCTTTTTGGGTTGAATCAAACCAATCATTTTATTTTTTTTCATACTGTCATTAATCATCTCAACATACCTTGGTTCAAAAATATTTAATGGTACAGTAGTGTTGGGAAAAATAATAAAATTGCTCAGAGGAAAAACTGGTATAATTTTAGGTAAATCTTCTTTTTTCATCCTTTCTTTTAGCAAATTTTTAAAATTTATATACTACTGAAAAACTTTATTATTGCGTGCATGAAAAAAACCGTCTATTTATAATGCCTTTATAGGCGGGTCTAGCTCATTGGTAGAGCGAATCGTTGCCAACGATTAGGTAGAGGGTTCGATTCCCTTGACCCGCTCCATTAAACAGTACATTAAAATTTTTAATTATAATGAGTAATCTTTTAAATAAAAAATGTGTTCCGTGTGAAAGTAGTGCTCTCCCATTCGATATAAGCGAAATTCATAAATATCAAAAAAAAGTAGACGGGTGGAGCATAAAGAAAAATGAAAAAAAAATATATTTTATAGAAAAGAATTTTACGTTTAAAAATTTTGTAGATAGCCAAAATTTTATAATTAAAGTTGGAGAGATTTCAGAGCAAGAAAACCATCACCCAGATATTTCATTTGGGTGGGCATATGCTAAAATTTTAATCACTACACATGCAATAGAGGGATTATCAGAAAATGACTTTATCTTAGCTGCTAAAATCGATCAAATTATTAGTGTCTAAAATGTCTTGTTTTTGAAAATACTAGAACAGTATTAGTTTGATTTGCAAACTTAATTACCTCTTTATCTCTAATAGAACCTGATGGTTGAATAACAGCTGTTACACCTGATTGAACTAATTTTTCTATGCCATCTATGAAGGGAAAAAAAGCATCAGAGGCGGCAACCAAACCTTCTTCAAAATTATGAAACTTTTTCATTTTATCTATTGCAATTTCACAGCTATCTAGCCTACTGGGTTGACCAGAGCCAATACCAACAGTTGTGTTATTACTTACTAAAACAATGGCGTTGGATTTAACATATCTGCATACATTGAAAGCAAAAATTAAATTTTTTAATTGAGATTTATTGGGTTTTTTTTTTGAAACTACTTTAAAATCTTTAACACTAAAAGTTTTTGAGTCCTCTGTTTGAGTCAAGATTGACTTATTTATTGAATTAAATTTAATAAGATTGTTCATTGAAAAATTTAATGCATCAATAAGTCTTAAATTTTTTTTCTTTTTAAGTATTTTTAAGGCTTCCTTATCAAATCCATCTGCAACAATCACTTCTAAGAAAATATTATTGAGCTCTAAAGCTAAGGTTTTAGTTATTTTAAAATTACACGAAACTATTCCACCGAACGCACTTACAGGATCACAAGCTAGCGCCAATTGATAACTTTTTAAATTATTTTTATGTATAGAAACACCACAAGGGTTTGCATGTTTTACAATAACGGTACCTAAATTTTTTGGTAAGGATTTTGAAATGGCTAGGGCAGAAAATACATCATTATAATTATTGTAACTTAATTGTTTGCCATGAAGTTGTTTAATATTTAAATTTTTCGTATTTGAGTAAATGCCAGCTTCTTGGTGGGGATTTTCACCATATCTTAATTTTTCAATTAAATTTCCATAGAAAACTTTCTTTTTAGGAAAACTATTATTTTGTACTTTATTAAAATAATTTGAAATCACCGCATCATAATAGGCTGTTTCAGAAAAAGCCTCTAATGACATTTTTTCTCGAAAACTTAATGAGGTTGAACCTTTGTTTTGATTTAACTCTGTAATTAATTCATCATACTGATCAGTAGAGGTAATAACAGTTACATCATTATAGTTTTTTGCAGCCGCTCTAACTAATGTAGGGCCCCCAACATCAATATTTTCTACAATTTTTAAGTGGTTATTTGTTTGTTCTAGGGTTTTTTCAAAAGGATAGAAGTTAACAATTACTAAGTCAATTTCTTCAAAGTTATTTTTTTTTAAATCGGCTTTATGTAAATTATTATTTCTTTTACTTAATATCCCAGCATGAATTTTTGGGTGTAAAGTTTTAACTCTACCACCAAGTATTTCGGGTGAGTCTGTGTATTCTGATACCTCTAAACATTTAAATTTTAGTTTTATAATTTCTTTATAGGTACCTCCAGAACTAATCAGCTCAATCTTGTATTTAGTTAAAGTCCTTAAGATATCTTTTAAATTAGTTTTATCTGAAATCGAAATTAAGGCTTTTTTAATTTTACTCATTATAATTTAGTGATTTCCCATTTTATAGTCTGATTATCGTTGTTAGTCATTCCTGAAATAAATATATTTTTGTTATCAGTGAAAGAATTTTTTTTACCAAAGTATAGTCCACTATCAATACCTATAGTATTATAATTAGAATTAAATTTCCACCCCTCTCCATTTAAGTCTATAAGTACACTCTTACCATTTAGCGTTTTCATCACCTTAACATCTGGCTCTAAATGAAATCTAATTTCAAATTTTAAATTTCCAACATTGTTTTTAGACATGATTTTATCGTGACCAATAAATTTCATTTGTTCTGGATAAAACTCAATCTCTCTATTGTGTATGACACCATATTGTTTTAAATAACCATCGTGTGAAGCATTAATCTTCCAGTAATTTTTCTCAAAAACAAAGTTTTTTTCTGTGATTTTAAGATTTTCAAAAATTTTTTTTTTTTTAGTAAATTTACAAGAAGATCTATCATCTAAAATTAGTGTGCTATGTATGGCGGTTGATTTTGATATTTCGTTTAACTGATGCCTAAAATTTTGAAAATAACCAGAGTTACAAATTAATTTTCTTCCTCCAGATATGATCTCAAAAGATAATGATCCTGCTTGATAGTTTGATGAGAATTTTTTATCTGGAGTTGGACCAACATCCATAGCTAGACAAATTTTTTTGTTATTAAGAATTACATAACCACCCAATTCATTATTTTGATTTTTAAAGTTATAACCAAATCTTTTTAAATAGTTATCAAGATCGACGTTGTTATTCTCATGATTACCATTGAACAGAAGATCGTATTTATTATTTTGAGAAGTAAATGCATAAGCCTGACCTAAATAATATATATTTTCATTAATAAATTCAGGTATTTCACTCTGAGATTCTTTAAACCATTCTCTAATTAAAACAAAATATTTCAAGTAGAAATTCAATTGTCTGATATTTCTTGATTTAGGAAAACCATCGTTATCAAAAGATATTTTTACTAGCTTCTTTAATAAATTTAATCCTACGTCTAAATAGCTGTTTTTATCCTGATAAGATAAACCAGATAATATAATCGCTGCACAACCTATCATCTTATCATCTACCCATTCTGAAGCTTTCATCTCATAGATTAAGTGATTGATCTGCTTTTTTATAATGTAGTTAAACTTCTGCTTATAATCATCATTACTATCTTCGTAGGTAAGTTTAGAGTTTGAAAGCCAAGCAATTATTCTTTTTGCAACTATATCTATCTCCCAACTTTTAGAATCATATTGGTAGCTTTTTTCTATCCACTGTAAAATTACATTTTGGGTATCTTTTTTTGAAGATTTTAAATCCAAACTAAATAGCCAAAAAAAACTATTTAAATTTTTATAATCTCTACTATTTATTTTTTGATTGTTCCATATATCATTGAGAAAATAATGTTTGATATCAATTCTTTTTTTATTATATTTTATGATGCAATCTAATAAACTTGGACTCGGTTTATATTTCAAAAAAGAGTTAATAGGAGGAGAAATTTTTTTATTATAAATACTAGAATTTAAATATAAAGAATGAACTTTTTTTTTAAAAAATATAAGAGAATTCTCAAAAATCATTAGCTTAACTTGATTTTAGAAGATCTATATTTTTTTTTATATTTCCATTGTTCTCTTTAAAAACTGTCGTGCCAGATACTAAAATATTAGCCCCAGCTTCAATAACTAATTTATTATTATCAAAATTAATTCCACCATCAATTTCAATGTCAAATTTCAAAGATTTTTGGTCTTTTATTTTTTTTAAATTTCTAATTTTTTCTAATACTTCAGGCATAAATTTTTGTCCCCCAAATCCAGGATTTACACTCATAATTAGAACTAAATCTATTTTATCTAATATGCTTATTATTAAATCAATTTTAGTTTTAGGGTTTAGGGAAACCCCTACTTTTTTATTTAAACTTTTAATGTGTTGAATAGAATCTTTTAAATCTTCAGTAGCCTCAGGGTGTATTGTTATAATATCTGCTCCAGCATTAGCATAATCCTGAATGTACTTATGAACAGGAGTTATCATCAAGTGAACGTCAAAGGGTAATTTTGTATACTGCCTTAATGCTTTAATAATGGGTGGTCCCATAGTTAAATTGGGAACAAAATGACCATCCATTACATCTACATGAATCATATCGGCACCACCTTCCTCCAACCTTTTAATTTCGTTTCCTAACTGACTAAAATCAGCAGATAATATAGAAGGTGAAATTTGTATTTTTTTCATTGATTGCTACTTTAGTAGTATCAATTTTATTTTTTAATTTGAATTAATTATTTACCAAAAATACGGTAAATTTCTGTTGCAATTTCACTTTCTAGAGGAAAAGACAACATTCCCATGACAGAATATCCCAAGAGGTAGGGCATAAGGTAAAATCTGATCATATAAAAGAACCAAGCAACATAAAGTGGGACAAGAGGGTCTATTATGAATGAAGGAGTAATTGGTTTAAATACACGAATTAACGGGTTCGTTAATTTTACAAAAGCTTTCATAAAAAAAAATTCAGAATTTTCTCTTTGGAATATATTCATTGCAACTCTTCCAATGAGGGTCCACATAACGACTCCTAAAATATAATCAATTATAAGAATAAAAGGATGAATTTCTGGCATAACTATAAAAAGGAATTTTATTTTTTAACTTAATTAAGGGGCGAAATTAATCGCCCCTTAATATAAATTTAATTAG
>Ga0307986_10003153_pt1 | contig 11592 bp, 9 predicted proteins | sample EllFjometageno82_FD_203170 | JGI IMG/M metagenome (GOLD analysis project Ga0307986, IMG submission 203170) | Marine microbial communities from Ellis Fjord, Antarctic Ocean - #82 | ecosystem: Environmental > Aquatic > Marine > Unclassified | place: Southern Ocean | collected 2014-10-09
ATGTAAGTGCTAAATTTAAATTAATAAAGAATCAATCTAAAAATGATATTGCAATTTTAAATACAAAAAATTTTTACATTAAAAGAGAATTAAAGCAAAAAAAATTTTCACCATCAGTTTTGAAAATAGAAAAATATACAAGTGATAAGTTTATTAAAAAAATTGATAATCATTATTTTGATACAGATAGTAATAAAGAAAATTTGACATTTGTACTAAGGGTTTCAAAGCTATTAAATTTAAAAAATAACCTGCTATTAAAAACATTAAAAAATTTTAAAGGATTAAGTTTTAGACAAGAAATAACTTATAATTCTAAATTTTTAAGGGTTATTAATGACTCCAAAGCAACAAGCTTTTCTTCATCAGAAAAATTATTGAAATCATTAAAAAATATTTATTGGATAATAGGTGGTTTACCTAAAAAGGGAGATAAATTCTTACTTAAAAAAAATGAATGCAAAAAGATCAAGTTATATATTTTTGGAAAAAACAAAAATTTTTTTATTAATCAATTAAAAAATAAGATGGAGTTTCAATCATTTTTAAATTTAAAGACTTTAATTAATAAGATTTTTTTAGATATTAAAAATGAAAATAATTTTATTAAAAAAACAATTCTTTTTAGCCCAGCCTCCGCATCATTTGATAGTTTTAAAAACTTTGAAGAAAGAGGTAAATATTTTAATAAACTTATAAAAAATTATATAAAATGATAAATATTAGTTCACTCAATTCAATATATTATAACTGGTGGAAAAATATAGATAAAACAATTTTTTTATTGATAATATTTTTATTTAGTTTGGGTTTATTTTTTTCTTTAGTCTCAACTTCATTAATTGCTTCTGATAAGTTAGATACAAATAATTATTTTTTCTTTTTTAAGCATTTAGCCTATATTTTCATCGGGCTGATAACTTTAGTGTTTTTCTCCTGTCTAAGTGAAAAGAATCTTTTTAGAACCTCTATTTATCTTTTTTTTATTACTTTTTTTTTATTATTTTTAGTGCCAATTTTTGGTACTGAAGTTAAAGGATCAAAAAGATGGTTAAATCTTTTTTTTCTTCCTCAATTTCAACCAATTGAATTATTAAAACCATTTATAATTATTTTTTTAGCAACAATTTTATGTAATGAAAAAAATAATAATATTTATATAAAGTATTTATTGACTATTATTGCTATTATCCCAACTGGTTTACTATTAATTATGCAGCCTGACATCGGTCAAACACTTTTAGTGTTTTTATCTTGGGCAATATTAGTTTTTATATCTGGTATAAACCTATTATTCATTTTATTATTTATATGTTTTGCTATTATAGCCCTGTCATATGTGGTTTTTTTTATCCCAAAATTTATTTATATAAAAAGTCGTATTCTTTCTTTCTTTAACCCTGATGGTGGTACCCATAATTTTCAATCTGATAAGGCTATAGAAGCAATCAGTAGTGGTGGGTTTTTTGGTAAAGGAATAGGAGAGGGTACCTTAAAAACAAGAGTTCCAGAGGCTCATACTGATTATATAGTTTCGGTTATTTCTGAGGAATTTGGTGTTATTGCAATAATATTGTTATTAATTTTATTTTTATTTTTTATTTATTCTGTCTTTAAAAAAATTTATTTAGAAAAAAGTGAAAAAATTAAACTAGTGCTAACTGGAGCAATAAGCCTAATAATTTTTCAAGCATTAATACATCTTGGGGTGAATATAAGACTATTTCCCACAACGGGAATGACATTGCCATTTTTAAGTTATGGGGGTTCTTCAATTGTAGGAGTTTCTATATTATCTGGAATAATTTTAAATTTAACAAAAAGAAAAATTGATTAGATGAATAAAAAAATACTAATTAGCACTGGTGGATCAGGAGGTCATGTTATACCTGCAACCATAATATATAAACATCTAGAGGGTAATTTTGACGTTTCTATGACATCTGACTTTAGGGGTGTCAAATTTTTAAACAAAGATGAGTACAATTTAAAGATATTTAATGTGAAGCGAATTTCAAAAAACTTCCTAACAATGCCGCTTGATTTTATTTTTATGATAATTTTGATTTTTAAATCTATTTTTTTCTTAAGAAAAAATAAAATTAACATATTAATTTCGACAGGCGGATATATGTCACTACCCTTATGCCTAGGTGCTAAAATTTTAAATATTAAGCTGTTGTTATTTGAACCAAATATGGTTTTAGGTAGATCAAACAAGCTCTTTATAAGTTACTGTCAAAAAATATTTTGTTATTCTAATAATATCAAAAAAATTCCTATTAAATTTAAAAATAAAATTAAAGTAATACCAGCATTATTAAGAAAAAATTTTTATGATAAGAGGGATTACAATAACTCCTTAGACACAATTAGTTTACTTATAATAGGTGGTAGTCAAGGAGCTAAAATGTTTGATGATTTGGTTAAAAATACAATTATTGAATTAGCTAAAAAATATAAACTAAAAATTTATCAACAAACCAGCTCTATTAACTTCATAAGTTTTAAAAAAACTTACGAGGATAACAATATTAAATGTGAATTATTCAATTTTAACGATGATGTTATAAATTTTATGCACAAAACAGACTTAAGTATTACTAGAGCAGGGGCATCAACATTAGCTGAGTTAAATTTTACCGAGACTCCATATTTAGCAATACCTTTGCCAACTGCAAAAGATAACCATCAATTTGAAAATGCATATTTTTATAATAAACTTGGCTTTAATTGGTTGTTAAATCAAAAAGAAATAGATGAGAAAATATTACTTAATAAACTAATTAATATTATTGATAATAAAGAAGAATATCTTGCAAAAAAAAAGAACATGAAAGATTTTAACTATGAAAATACATGGAATAATATAAATCTTAAAATTATATCTGTTATTAATGAAAATTGAATTAGCTAAAACTGAAATTATACATTTTGTTGGTATAGGGGGTATTGGAATGAGCGGCCTTGCACTCATTATGAAAAGAATGGGGTTTAATGTTCGGGGTAGCGACGTCCTTGCAAATAAAAACATTGAAAGATTAAAAAAAGATAAGATCAAAATTACAATTAGCCATACTAAAAAAAATATAGCAAAAGCAACAATTGTTGTCATTTCATCAGCTATTAAAAAGAATAACCCTGAATTAATTGAAGCCAAACTAAAACAATTACCTATTTATAAAAGAGGAGAGATGTTGGCAAATATAGTCTCTTTAACAAAAAATATAGTTGTTACAGGTTCACATGGAAAAACAACAACTACGTCTCTATTAGCCTCAATATTTTCAAAGACAAAATTGGACCCGACAATTATTAATGGAGGTGTCCTTAATGCAATAAAAAATTCTGCAAAACTAGGTAAAAGTGATTGGTGTATATTAGAAGCTGATGAGTCAGATGGTAGCTTTATACATGTGCCACCAACTTATTCTATAGTAACAAATATTGATCGTGAGCATATGGATTTTTATAATTCAATAAAAGATCTTAAAGAATTATTTATAAAATTTATCAATAAAGTCCCCTCGTTTGGGAAGTCTTTTATTTGTATAGATGACAAAAATAATAAAGATTTATTAAGTAAATTAAAAATGAAGAATTATTATACATATGGAACTGACAATAAATCAAATTTCTATATTAAAAATATAAAACAAGAAAAAGAATATTCTCAATATGATCTTGCTATAAATTTGCCAGGAAAAAAGAATTTAACTATAAAAAAAATTAAATTACCATTATTAGGAATTCACAATATTAGAAACTCTACAGCAGCAGTAGCTGTGGCATTAACAATTGGAATATCACAAAATATTATCAAAAAAGGATTAAAAGAATTTAAGGGTGTTCAAAGAAGATTTAATAAAATTTTTACACATAGAGAAACTAATTTTTATGATGATTATGCCCATCATCCAACTGAAATTAGAGAAGTGTTAAATGGTGTGAGAGCTGCTTATAAGAAGGAAGAAGTGATTTGCATATTTCAACCACACAGAATTTCCAGACTAAAAGATCTTAAAAAAGAATTTAGCTTATCATTTAAAAAAGCTGATGTTGTAATATTATGCCCTATATATACAGCTGGAGAAAAAATAAAATTAGGTTTTAAATATAATAATTTTGCAAAAGATATTATTAAAAATTCAAAAGTAAAACTGTTTATGGTTGAGGATCAGTATCAATTAGCAAAATTTATTAAAAATACTATTTTTGGTAAAAAGATAGTTGTTGGTATGGGTGCAGGTACAATTTCAAAATGGATGAGACAATTACCAGAATTGATCTAATGAGCATTGAAGAAATAATAAAATTTTCAGATGAAATTAGTAGTAAAATTCACTTTGATTATGATTTAAAAAAGAGCAATTGGTTTAATATTGGTGGACAAACCAAAGTTTACTTTAGACCAGATAGTTTGCCTGACTTAATTTTGTTTTTAAAAAAATTTGGAGAAAAAGAAAAAGTACATATTTTAGGAGCGGGCTCGAATACTCTTATAAGTGATGAAAAATTCGATGGTGTTGTTATCAAGTTAGGAAAAAATTTTTCCAATATCTCCATATTACCAAATGATATCATAATAGCAGGCAGCGCCTGCCTCGATAAAAAACTTTCTGATTTTGCACTGAATAATGGAATAAGTGGATTTGAATTCTTAGCATGCATACCAGGTACTATAGGTGGGGGGCTGAAGATGAATGCTGGATGTTTTAATAAAGAGTTTAAAGATGTGCTAGTATCAATCCAAGCAATTGATAAAAATGGACAAGTTTTAACAATACCAGCAAGTAAAGTTATATTCAAATACCGAAGTAATGATTTAAAAGAGGACTTAATTTTTTTAAGTGCATCGTTTAAAGGATCAAGAAAAAATAAAGAAGAAATTGAAAAAGAAGTCTTAGAATTAAAGGAAAAGAAAGATAATGCACAACCAACAAAATTAAAAACAAGTGGCAGTACATTTAAAAATCCAATTGATCAAACTGATAAAAAAGTTTGGGAATTGATAAAAGAATCTGTAGCACTAGATACCAGCTTTGGAGATGCTCATATTTCAAATAAGCACTGTAATTTTTTTGTAAATAGAAATAATGCTAGCTTTGAAGATATGAATCAATTGATTGAATTTGTTAAGACAAGTGTGGAAAAAAAAACTGGAATAGTATTAGAAAAAGAAATTAAAATTTTACAGTAAAATGAAAAAAAAAATCTTAATATTATCTGGTGGTATATCCAAGGAACGGCTAATTAGCTTAGATACTGGAAAACAAGTTGCCAAAGAGTTAATCAAAAATGGATATAAGGTTTTAATTAGTGAGCCTGATAAAAATCTATCAAAGGATATTACTTTATTTAAACCAGATGTTATTTTTAATGCGCTACATGGACAATTTGGTGAGGATGGATATATTCAAACAATTTTAGAGACTAAAAAAATTCCATATACACACTCAGGTATAATTGCATCATCTATAGCAATGGATAAAGAAATTTCAAAAAAAATTTTTATAAAAAATAAAATACTTACTCCAAAATATATTAAATTTAATCATAAAAAAAATAAACTTAATATTATAAAATTAATTGAAAAAAAATTAAAATTCCCTGTAGTAGCAAAACCTATAAATGAAGGGTCTAGCGTTCATGTATATATTTGTGACAAGACTAATATAATAAAAAATCTAAAAGCTTTAAGAGATTATAATGAAATATTAATTGAGGAATTTGTACCAGGTAGAGAAATCCAAGTTGCAATAATGAATAATAAAATACTCGGTGCAATTGAACTTGAGCCTAAAAGAAAGTTTTATGATTATGAGGCAAAATATAATTCAAACGCTAAGACCAAGCACCTAATTCCTGTAGATTTGAGCAAAAATAATTTAGCTAAAATTGGTGGCATAGCAAGAGAAGCTCATAAAATTATAGGCTGTAAAGGTGTTACTAGATCGGACTTTAAATTTTTTAAAGGGAAATTTTATTTACTAGAGATAAATACTCAACCTGGGATGACTAAACTTTCTTTGGTCCCTGAGATAGCAAAACATAAAGGTATAAGTTTTATAAAATTAGTTGAATGGATTCTAAAAGATGCATCAATCAACAAGTAAAAAAAATAAGATAATAATTTATTTATTATTTTTATTCATTTTAAGCACTACTAGTGCAAAGTTTATAAATGATCAAAACACACCATCTTCATCAGTAAGTAAAATTAATATTACAGGTCTTTCTGAGAGAAAAAATTTAGAGATCTTAAATAATCTTAATAACTTTTTATACGAAAGTATATTTGTCATTAGCAAAGATGAAATAAAAAAAATTTTAGAAAAACATAATATTATACAAGAGTTTAGTATAAAAAAAATTTACCCAACAACACTTAATATTGAAATTAAACCAACTAAATTTATTGCTCGAGTTTCTAATAATGGTCAATACCTAGTAGGTGCTAATGGCAAATTAATTGAAGACAAAAATAACAATGAATTACTTCCATATATCTTTGGTGAATTTAATTCTCTTGATTTTTTGTCATTTAAGCAGAATATTGAAAAATCTATATTTTCTTTTTCAAATTTAAAAACATTATATTTTTTTCCATCTGGAAGGTGGGATATTTTAACTGATAACGATATTTTAATTAAGTTACCACAAGAACATATTGTAGCGTCATTAAATTTATCTAAGAAGCTTATAGATAATGATAATTTTAAAGATAATAAATTTATTGATTTGAGGGTAAAAAATCATTTAGTTACTAAGTAATGAGTGATAAAAAATTTCAAACAATAATTGACTGTGGCTTTTCTAAAATAAGAGCAGGTGCATTTAATGAAGAAGGCAAGAACAACCCTTTTTTTATTGAGAGTAATTTTTATACAGATCAATTTAATTTTAAATTAGATATTCAAAAAATTGTTTCATCACTAGAAAAATCCACAAATCAATATATTGATAATATCGATTTGATGATAGATAGTTCAAAAACGATTTCTGTTGCAATTTCTGTATTTAAAAAAATTGAAGAACTAAAATTAAGACAAGATGATATTTTATTTTTAATCCAAGAAGCGAAACAACAAATAAAAAAATATTATTCAGATTATGATATTGCACACATAATTATAAATAATTATAAAATTGATAATATTGATTATTCTGAGTTGCCAGATGAAATTGATTGCCAATTCATATCACTAGATATTATTTTTATCTGTCTTCCAAGTGAGTTGGTGCTTAGCTTTAAAAATATTTTTTCAGAATTAAATATATCAATTAATCAAATAATTTGCTCTAGTTATGCAAAATCAATCAATTATAAAAATAATTTAAATTTAACAGGAGGGGTATCTTTCATTGATATTGGTTTTAAAAAAACATCAATTATTTCCTTTAACAATGATAAATTAATTTTTTTGGACGTTCTGCCAATAGGTGGAAATCATATTACTAAAGATATTTCTCTACTTTTAAAGATTGATATTAATGAAGCAGAAAAACTTAAATTAAATTTTGAAAAAAATAACCCACAAACTGATAATCCAAATTTTTCTTTGGAAACCCTGCAAAAAATAGCTTTTGCTAGAACAGAGGAGATTTTGGAATTATGTGATAAATCTCTTGTCTCAAATATGAGGTTAAAGACTCAATCTAAAATGATACTGATGGGTGAAGGATCAAAAATTTTAGATAACAAATTTAAAGATAAAATTTCATTTTCTAAAGATATTGATTTTTTAGAGGAAACTCTGGGAGATGTTTGTCAGTCTGGTTACAAAATTAGAAAAACACATAACAAACAAGAGGTTGTAGTTGTACCAAAAAAACAAATAAAACAGGGTTTTTTTGAAAAACTTTTCCATCTATTAAGATAAAATAGTATTTTCCCGTAACATTTCTTGTTTTTCTTAATTTAGTTCAACTATTTATAAGAATTCAATGTCTGTTTTAAATCAAAAAACAATTAATAAAGATATTACGTTTAAAGGCGTAGGTCTTCACAGTGGTAAAGCTGTAGCAATGACAGTAAAACCTGCGGCACCAAATTCTGGAATAATTTTTAAAAGAATAGATCTTAAGAAAAATAATATAATCATCCCGAATATATTTAATGTCAGTAGCGCAATATTTTGTACAACTATTTCAAATGAAGATGGTGCAAGTGTGTCAACAATAGAACATTTGATGGGAGCCTTATATGGATTGGGTGTCGATAATGCTTTAGTTGAAATTGACAATCAGGAGGTACCAATTTTAGATGGATCCGCAAAACTATTTGTTGAAGCAATTTCTAAAATTGGGATTAAACATAGCGATGCACCCATTAAGATAGTTAAGATTCAAAAAAAAATAGAATTTATTGATGGTAACAAAACAATCTCGATTGAACCAAGTAAAATTAGTTTAGATATAGACTTTGAATTAAAATACGAAAATGAAGTTATAGGAACTCAAAGAAATTCAGTAAAAGTATTTGAGTCGGACTTGAGTGACATTTATAATTCTAGAACATTTTGCTTGTATGAAGATATAGAAAAATTAAAAGAGATGGGATTAGCCAAAGGTGGCAACCTTGATAACGCGATAGTAGTTAAAAATAAAAAGGTATTAAATGAAAATGGTCTTAGAAATGAAAAAGAATTTGTAAACCATAAAATTTTAGACTGCATGGGAGACCTGTATTTAGCTGGTTATAAGATAATAGGAAAAATAATTTGTTCTCAAGGTGGTCATAAGCTAACTAATCAATTATTAAGAAAAGTTTTTGACAACAGAGAAAATTATTCGTTACTAGAAATTAAAGAAAAAAGCCTGCCTTATTCATTGGTTAATAAAAAACATTTAAGATCTATCGCTTAAATTTTTTTTATTATATAAATAATAAATCACAATGAAATTTATAATCAAATTAAGTTTAGTTTTTTTAATAATATTTTCTTTATACTCTTGTGGTAAGCCGAAAGAAAATATTTCACTAATTAGAGAAACAACTCAAGAAGAAGAATTAATTACAACCTACAAAGAAGCGCTTGATTCATTAAACGAGGGAGACCCGTATTATGCTTCAAAAAAGTTTTTAGAAACTGAAATGTTATTTCCACAATCAGATTGGGCTCCCAAGTCTGCTTTGATGGCTGCTTATTCTTATTATGTTCAAGATTATTATGCAGAATCAATATTTCACTTAGAGAGATATTTGAATACTTATCCAAATGATACTAGAGTTAGTTATGGACATTTTTTATTAGCAATGTCTCACTACCAAAAAATTGTAGGAGAAAAAAATGACCTAAAACCATTAATTGAAGCAAGAGGTAAATTTCAATTTATTATTGATACTTACCCTAATACAGACTTTGCGGTAGATTCAAAATTTAAAATAGATTTGATAAATGAAATAATGGCATCAAAAGAAATGTATATAGCCAGACACTATGTGAAAAAAGAAAAATGGATAGCAGCAATTAATAGATTTAAGACGATTATAGAAGATTATGAAACCACAATCTACGTTGAGGAGTCTATCCACAGATTAGTTGAAATCTATTATTACTTGGGGCTTCTGGAAGAGTCCAAAAAATACGCAAGTTTTTTAGGATATAATTATGGATCTAGCCAGTGGTATCAAGCATCGTATAAATTGTTTAATAAAGATTATGAAAAAAAAATAGTTAAATTAGATAAGAAAGAAAAAAAAGGAATAATTAAAAAATTTAAAAAACTTTTTGAATAACGTGATTGAAGACACTGTCCAAAAGAAGTATTTAGAAAAAATAAAACTATATCAAAAATATAATAAATTATATTACAATGATGACAAACCTATTGTTACTGATCAAACGTATGATATTTTAAAAAAAGAAATAATTGATTTAGAAAATAAATATAAATTTTTACAAAGTGAACAATCACCAACAAAATCAGTAGGCTTTAAACCATCTAAAAACTTTCAAAAAGTAAAACATAAAGTTCCAATGTTGTCACTTGGAAATGCCTTTAATGAGCAAGACTTAAAAACTTTTGAAAAAAAAATATTAAGTTTTTTAAGTTTAAAAGAAATAACAGAAATTGATTATAGTGCAGAACCTAAAATTGATGGAATATCGGCTTCATTAATTTATGTTAATGGAAAATTTGCAAAGGGACTCTCTAGAGGAGATGGTACAGAAGGAGAGGATATTACAAAAAATTTAAAAACTATTAATGATATACCGCAAGAAATAAAAGAGAAAAGTTTTCCAAGTGAAATTGATATTAGGGGAGAAGTGTTTATAGAAAATAATGACTTTAAAAAAATTAGTGCAAAATTCGCTAATCCAAGAAACGCTGCATCAGGGTCATTAAGACAAAAAGATCCCAACATTACTTCAAGAATACCACTTAAATTTATTGCATACACCTTTGGTCACGCTAAAGAAATGAGTATTAATAATCAAACAAACTTTCTAAAAAATTTAAAGATATGGGGCTTTAAAACTAATCCATTTAATAAAAAGATTATTGGTATTAAAAACTTAATTCAAAATCATAAAAACCTAGAAGAAAAAAGGAAAGAAATAGCATTTGATATTGATGGTGTTGTTTACAAAGTTAATGATTTTAGCTTACAAAAAAGATTAGGTTTTGCAGCTAACGCCCCAAGATGGGCAATAGCACATAAATTTTCTGCAAATAGCTCAATTTCTGAAATAATGAATATTGAAATTCAAATAGGAAGAACAGGCGCTCTAACACCTGTTGCAAAAATTAAACCTGTTAATATTGGTGGTGTAATAGTTTCGAATGCAACACTTCATAATGAAGATGAAATTATTAGAAAAGATATAAGAGTAGGAGATACAGTTACCGTTGAAAGAGCTGGAGATGTAATTCCGTATGTAGTTTTGGTAGATTTAAAAAAAAGAAAACAAAACTCAAAAAAATTTATTTTTCCTCTTAACTGCCCATCTTGTGGAAGTAAAACAATTAAAGATTATAATGAAATAACCAAAAAACAAGATGCTATAAGAAGGTGTGCTAGTGAAGGGTTTGAATGTGAAAAAATTGCCATAGAAAGAATTAAACATTTTGTTTCTAAGAATGCATTTAATATAGATGGATTCGGGAAGAAAATAGTTGAAAATTTTTGGAACTTAAAATTAATTAGACTTCCACATGATATATTTAAGCTTAACTATGATAAAATAGAAAAACTTGAAGGATGGGGAAAATTATCTGCTGCTAATTTAGAATTTTCAATTAAAGAAAAAAAAAATATTTCTTTAGAACGATTTATCTATTCATTAGGTATAAGGCATATAGGACAAGAAAATGCAAAACTTATTGCAAGACATCTCAAAACAGCACCTAATTTTTTTCGACTATTAGGAGAAAGTAATATTGAAAATTTATCTAATATTGACGGAATTGGGATTACTCAAATTCATTCGATCAAAAAATTTTTCTTAAACAAAACCAATCTTAAAGTGCTGTCTGAGCTAGAAAAAAATCTATTTATTAAAGATGTAATTTTAATAAATAATAATGGGCTATTAAAAAATAAAACTTTTATGTTAACTGGAAAGTTAGACGGTATCAGTAGAG
>Ga0307986_10003155_pt1 | contig 11591 bp, 14 predicted proteins | sample EllFjometageno82_FD_203170 | JGI IMG/M metagenome (GOLD analysis project Ga0307986, IMG submission 203170) | Marine microbial communities from Ellis Fjord, Antarctic Ocean - #82 | ecosystem: Environmental > Aquatic > Marine > Unclassified | place: Southern Ocean | collected 2014-10-09
CTTGGTTTTTGTTTTAACTATCTTATTAAAAGAAAGCTTCATTTGAGCTCTAAGAGATAATTCATAGCCAGTTCTGATAATAAAACTATCATGTATCGGAAGAACAATTATGCCTTCTTTAAGAAAATTAAGCATTACATCTTCAGCAATAACAGAGTCTGTATACATAAGTTCTAACCCAATGCCTGTTCCAAAGTATTTTGAAATTGGTTGGTGATGAATATTAACCTTAGTTTTAAGTTCTTTGTGGGTTAACTTAAGCTCCTTAAGCTCACTATTTGATAATCTAAATTTACCTTTTTCATCATTGATAATAGCATTAGTGAATTTCTTAATTAATTCTCTTGCTCTTTTTAGGTAAGGCTTTGAACCTTTTAAGCTTATGTCATATAAATCTCTATTATCAGGAACAGCAATGTTTTCTTTTGCATACAGCAACCTTAAAGACATAGTAGAAAAATCTACCTCTGAAGTTTTATAACCATCAATAGTAATGTGAGGTCTAAATTTACCTGGTAAAGATTGCCACCAACCCCCATAAAACCTACCACCTAACTTAATATTGTTGTTAGAGAAAATTCTTCTAAGACTTACTAGGGAAAAGTTAAGTGAGTAATGAATATTTTCTTTCCAGAATTTATACTCTTTATCTTTTTGACTATTTTCTATTAATTCTTTTTCAATTAAAGCTAAGGCTTTATCATCTAAATCAAGAGCAATGCAGTGTCTCGTCAACTCTTTATTAATTTTATTTAGATTATTTCTATGCTTGGTAATTTGTTTAGATTTTGGTGTGGGAAGGGTTATCTTTTTTGAATTAATTTTATCCCTAAGAATTATTATTTCTGTATTACTATCATATGTATAATGTCTCCATTTAAAGCCAATTCTTTTAAACTTAGTAATTAATATCTTTGATGGAGATATTCTTGTTACCTTTTTAGCGTATTCACTTCCAAGCTTTATCTCAATAAAATCTTTATCTTTTAAAGTATCGACTACTTTCTTAATATTTTTGTAACCATATTTCTTTTTAGAATAATATTTTGCTCTTAATGACAGTGCAATAGAAGATGAGGGTATGCTGTAATAACCTAAGTACAATGAATTAATTAACCAAGAGGTAACTAGATATTCATTGTGTCTTGTTTTCTTATCAACTCCTCTTGTGGTGGCTCTATTTTGTTCTATGTGATGGGTTATTTCTTTAACTATATTATCTAAAATTATGTCATTAGTAGTTGGAAGGTTGTCTAATTTTTTATCAAATAATAAAGTCATCTTTAGTAGTGATTATCTTAATTGATAACAATAAAGTTTTAAATCATTGTTTTTCTATAGGTACCCATATTAGAAGAATAAGAGATTATTTTATTTATGTGTGTCTGTCTGCTTGACTGTTTTTTTAATAATTTCATATTGTTAAATAACTTATTGAATGGATATAAGGTTAGGTAAGTCTACTGTAAGCCCCTCACTTAGAAACACTAAAAGCATTGATAACAAATATTAAACAACACAATTAACACCATCTTATTTATGTCTCAAAACAAGAATATTATTATTAACAATGAAGTTACTAATAAAAGTATTTTTATTGTTGTCCTTACCGCTGGTTGTTTCAAGTAATGACAATCTTCCTCATAAGGATTTTATAATTAAACAGTCTTACAAATTAGATAATGGAAACACCATCATTATTGAACAAACAGAAATGAACAATGTTATTTGGGAAAAAGATTCTAAAACAAATAAGTTTAACAAAATATCAACAGTATGGAACTTCATAGCTTTAGCTAAGTCATGTGAAAGTATAGATGAAAAGAATATCTACTTTGCACAGAATAAAGAATACTATTTAATGGGTGGCATAGATGAAGAGCCAACAATAAGAATATTTGATTTATACAATAAACAACCATGGAGAGATAGTGATTTAGGTGTTGTTCCTAATATGGACTGGACAAAGCAATGGTGCGTGTTTTATGATTAGTTAATGGTAAATATAAATTTATGGAAGTTTACAAGCTAAAAGAATATTTAGAATTGTATGGAGCTGGAAGTCAATGGTTTAAGAAAGTGCTTAACCATGGAACTTTTTTTGAAAAAGAACACTATACCTACAAAGCAAAATTAGGAATTAAAGATAATATACTTGGATTTAAATCATCTAATATTTTAACTAAAATTAAAAAAGATTTTGGTCTATTTTTGTCTTTAGAAAAATTATTTCCATATGACTCAGAATTTGAATTCATGTTTAGTGAAAAACTAACTAGCACTTCAGAATATGGGGATGGTCATATAATTGATAATGCAAATTATTGGGGCGGTTTGGGTGACTTAAAAGGCTCTGCATGTAGCAAAGGAGATTCTAAAGAAATTTTTAAAAATTTAGATAAAGCTGCAATAGCTTGGGAAAAATCTCCAGAAGACGCTGATAAAGAAAGTATATTTAAAAAATATGGGATATATGGAAATTTTGGAATAAATGGACTCTCATCTAAATTTCAAAAAGTATATTTCAATCACGATTATAAATCGAATGAGTCCTATGATGGGACTTTAGACTATAATTATAATTATTTTTTAATTAAAAATAAAGATGTAAAATATTTTATTAATATAAAAATACTTGAATATGTTGATGCAATAAATATCAAAACATCCAAAAAATATTTAACAAAAGGTAAAAAAAGTTTATTTGGACATAAAACAATAGTTACGTAGTAGGGTAATTTAGCTTTTAAAATAGAATGAATTTATTATTAAACATTTTTATAATTATTGTTTCTTTAATTGGTGCAATTGCACTTTGGTATAGTTTTTTAATAGAAGGTGGAATTGATTGGTTTCTAGGTATTATATGGTTTCTTTGTACGGTTGTGCCTGGAATAGTTAACGACTTGTTTGAGGATTTGTTAAAACAAAAATACGAAATACCTAATAGAAAAATGGAAGTAATATATAAAGGGAAAACTTTTAAAAAAAATACTTTTACTTCTCACAATCAACTAAAAGGTTATGTTGTTTCTCAAATAATATGGTTTATTGGAACATTGCCTTTAATCTGGTGGGTAATCAGTAGTCTTAGTGTTGTATTCTTTGAGTGGATAAAATCTTTTTTCTAACAAAATTCAGTCCTAATAAACTATCATTCTAGTTTACACTCTCAATATTTTATTTTGTATAAGCAATATATACATACTACTACACCCCCATGGAGCATACATACCCCCTTATCAATTAATAGTGATTGGTACTTTTAAATAAGCTAGAGTTTTATTAATATAATTTGAATGTCTAAATATTTAAAACAGATTAAATCACTTAAAAAAATCAGTAAACAAAATATAATAAATAATAAGTTTTTAATTAACAGTGATGGTAATATTAAAATTTATTACGCACCATTTGACTATATCAATTCTAAAGCAAAGATAATGATTGTTGGAATAACTCCTGGTTATCAACAAATGCTACAAAGCTTTGAAGTAATTAATGATGGTAAGTCCTTAAAAGAGGTTAAAGATTTATCTAGTTTTAAAGGTAGTATGAGAACTACTTTAATTAACTACCTTAATGAACTCAAGGTAAATAATATTTTAAAGATTAAATCATGTGAGAGCTTGTTTAACAAAGATAGTAAGTACCTTCATACTACATCACTAGTTAAATACCCTGTATTTGATAAAGGAAAAAATTACTCAGGTGCAAATATTTTGAAAAAGAAAATCCTTTTAGATTTTATTGAAGAAAACTTTTTAAAAGAATTAAAAACTTTAAACAAATGTATTGTTGTTCCTTTAGGAAATACAGTTTCATCCACAATCGAATATCTAAATAGTAAATATAATCTTAAATTATTTTGTTTTCTTGAAGGTTTTCCTCATCCATCAGGAGCAAATGCTAGAAAAGATATTCAATTTGATAAAAATAAAATGTCTATGATAAGGTTATTAAAAAAAGCTAAATGAAAAAACTTTTAGGAATATTTTGTATATTGATGTTGTGGGGCAATCCTTCTAACTCATTTGAAGTAGGTCAAAATGTTTACCTTAATGCTTGTGGCTCTAGTCCAACTGAGTACTTTAACTCACCTTTAGAAATACATAATATTTTATTTGAAGCACCCAATAAGATTACAAAATTAGAAGAGAGTAAATATGAAAGAGAATTTCAAACTCTAGCTACATCAACTATAAATTTAGCTGATAAAAAAATTACTATAAATCTCTCTAATTTTAGAGATGTTGTTATTACTGATGAAAAAGAAGCTGTATTAGAGGAGAGAAAAGTTAGTGGAGCTTCTTCTATTTATGAAATTAAGCACCAAGGAGAAGTTGTTGCTTGGGGAGTAGGTTGGCATCAGCATTGTAAAGAGGGGTACGCACATGTAGATTTTACAGCATTTAGATTGTTTGTTCCATATCTTGATAATGGTGAGATAAAAATCCAGAATAAATTAATTCAGTTAAAGATAAACCAGGTTAAAGAAGCATTAATTGAAGGTGACTCATTAATACTTGCAGATGGTATTAATATTAGTGGAAGTGATGGTGCTTCTACATATTATTATCATGGAGCCTCCTTTTTTGAGATTGATAATAAGAATGGAATTAATTTTGATTTAAGTTTTGAAGAGTTAAATAAGAAAATTGATATCAACAAATTAAATCCAGCATTAATTTTATCAACACTAACAAATTATAATCAATTAGAAAAGTTGGAGGAATACTCTAAAAAAAATTTTGATATTATATATCAAGACCTGAATGATAATTATTGGTGGAGTATGTGGGATGGTTATCTTCAGGGAGATGGGCAACCTGGAATACAGAGGGTATTTTTAAATACTCTTGCAAAGTTATCCATAAATGAAGAAAAAAAAAATGAACTATATAAGATTAGTTCATCCAAGATTCCAGAAAGTGAAATTCGGTTTGTTAAAGAAAATTGCTTAAAGAATTCTAGTTATGAAGATACCTTTGATTTAATAGCAAATTGTTATCCATATCATTCAGCGTGGATGTTTAATAGTATAACCACTGATTTAGAAACATCTGGTTTTCTTGATGAATATTCAAAAAATCCAAACCTTTATTGTTCTCAAATTAAAGAAGATGGAAAATTTGGTGACATACAAACGCTTGATTTAAATATTGTGGCATATAAAAATTTGGAAATATCAGATTCTTTTATAAAATTTAATTGGGAGTCTGGTAAATATTTCATTTCATCAGTTTTAGATAAAGATACCAAACTATTAGCTCATGATGTTTATATAGATAATGAAAGAAAAATTCTTGAATTTAGACAAAGTTGGCATTGCGAGGATAAATTAGCCAAAATAAAAGAATTTATCCAAACACCAAAAAAAGAAGAACAAACACCAAAAGTTAAAAGAACTGTTGATGAAAGTAACATAGATATTGCTTGGAAAGTAGATGACAAGTTTATTATTCCAGAATGTTTTGATTATATGTGGGTGTCAATGGATAACTATCAAGTTTTCTTTGATGAATATATTAAAAAACTAGAAGTTGCTCACTACGACAATAAAGAATTTCATAAATTTGTAATTGATATAGGTACTTATCTTAATAAAGAAGTTCCTTTAGGACATTTTATAGACCCAGGTTGGTCAGGTGTTAAGCCACTTTCACTTACAAAAAAATTAAAAGGTTGTTTAAGTAATAAGCCTGAAACTGAAGTAAGTTTTAATTCCAGTACAACTTTTGAAGATGGCAACACATACTCTGGAACAAGCAACACTAGTTATGAAGTTTTAGAAAGTTATGACTTAAAGGTTACTAATAACTTAGCACCCCATGTCAAACAAAAATTCGAAAGTATTAAGAAAGTTAAAATAAAAAATTGGGGTGGAGGAAGTAAGGGCCATGATACTCATATTCTTACATATGGATTAATAACTCTAGATGGAGAAAAAGTTTTGCTTCCTCTTAAAAACCACATTAAGTTTTAATCTATGGAACTGACACTTAAAGAATATTTAATAAAATTTTTTGGAGCAAAAGAGTCTTTTTTTGAGGAAGGATATTACTGTAAATTAAATTTTAAACAAGGAACTGTAGGGTTTGTATCTTCAAGTTTAATATCTAAAATTAGCCTTGGTAAATCTTTTATTCCTTTAGATAAAGTATTTCCAAACAAAAAAAAAATTGAATTATCTTTTGGTTCCAATCCAAGGGACTGCAGAATTGAGGAATTTTATTCACCTAGTGGAACTTTTAAAGAAGCGATGAAAAAGTTTGATAAGTATTACATTGACCTTAAACATGACGACCTTGAAGATGATGATTTTGATAATGAAAAATTGTTAAAGAAAAATGGTTTAAAAGAATTCGCATTAATGAATGGTAGCTATACTTCTTTAGACAAATTATTTGGAAAATTTTGTGAGGTTTATTTTCATCATGATTACAAGACATCTATTGAATGGAATGGAAACTACAACCTTAATAGACAAAATTATTTTTTAATTAAAAAAGGTAAAAAAATATACTACGTTCATACAGAATCACTTTTTTGTGCTGGTTGGATAGATATTAAAATTTAATATGTAACTAGTTTACAATCAAATTATCTTCATTTTATATAAGCAATACATACATACCCATACCCCCCTGGTGGCACATCATATACCCTTGTTATTATTAACTGATATTTGTGATTGAAACTTTATAGCTAAATAAATATTATTAATGTGATTGTATGAGAAAAGTATTCTTTTTTATTTTGTTATTATTTAATACAAATACGGCTAATTCTTTTAAATGAAAAAATTTGTAGGAATAATATTAGTCAGCTTATTGTGTTTTAACTTCTCCATTGCAGTTGAAAATGAAGAGCTGAAGTTATTTCAAGATTATAAAGAAAGATTATTTGAAAGTGCAATCAAAGAAGATTTAAAACAAGTAGAGAAAATTTGTACCTATTATAAAAGTGAGAAAGAAAAAATTATTTTTGAAGATGAGTATCAAGAAATGAGGTTAGATTGGCTTTGCGAAGGAGGTTTAAGTCACATCTTCAATATGATTACATATGAATACAACGATAAGTTTTTAGATGAAAGTCTATCCCATATTGATGTTTGTAACGAATATAAGAAAATTCCATTAGATGAATCTCAGTACGACCAAATGGGTATAAATACTCATATGGGTATAATGAATCATTGTGAGACTGTTGAGTTGAGAGCCAGCTTCAAGCAAGATGCAAAACATAATTTGATTAAAGATTTAGATTTAGAAACACTTAATTTTAACTTTTTATCTAATAAATTTTATTCTTTAACTATTTCTGAAAATGAAATTACTAAAAAATCATCTTGTCATTTAAACTTAAAGAAAAAGAAAAAGAAAAGATTAAACTACTTAAAAATAAAACAAAGATGTGGAGTTAAAAACATCACTTACCGAGCTAAAAATTCATGGAAAGATGACAAAAAACTTCATGAAATTACAATAAGAGATAATGATTTAGAAAAAAGTTGGATTTTTATAACTGATTACTTTTATGCAGATGCTAATGAAGATGATTATATGGATTTAGTGATAAGGTTTAAAAACGATGGTAGCTATTCAATGGCAGCTCAAACCATGACTACTATAGTTACTGCATTGAAAAAAAATGAATATGAAAATATAAATTATTCAGAATGAAAAAACTTTTTATATTAATTTTTATATCTTTATTATCTTTCTCTAATTCATATGGAGCTTTGTTATCAAATGATAAGAATAAGATGACATTGTTTGGTATAGCTCTAGATTCAAATGAAGATTCTGTTACATCAACACCCTGTTACAAATATAGGAATATGCTTAATGTAAAAAGATTAGATTTAATGGAGTTCAAGGACAAGAGAGATTGGAAAACACTAATTTTTAGTGAAAGTAAAATTCCAGTTGCTGAAGGTTGTGTTAAACCTTTAATTGAAAATGATGATTTTTTTAATTTTCATATACGTGTGTATCCAAAATCAAGGGAAATTTATGAAATAAGTGCTACTTATAAAAAAACTTTTATCTACTCAGATAGAGATTTGTTAAATTCTTATTCTACAGCAAAAACTGATGATGAGATAAAAAAGAGCATAAGTTTAAGGGATACAGAGTGTGAGCAATTATCTAAAACTTTGCAAGGTATCATATTTAATACTCATAAAGAAAAGGGTTTTAAAAATTATAATGGAAAAATGATTAAAGGTGGTAACAAAGATAACCCAAAATATAAATTTAATATAGAAGCTTGGTGTGGTCAGAATGGAGCAAAAATATTAATCATTAGAACAGATGGGGTATACGACCCTGATAAAAAAAAAACTTTTTTTGTAGAAGTTAAAATATCAAATCGCGATTACTCAAGAGTCGTACGTGAAGAATATATTATTAAAGATGAAGCTGCAAAAAAAAGTTTAAACAAAAGTGGTTTGTAACTAGTTTACATTTAAATTATTATCAATTTTATTTAAGCAATATATACATACCCCCTATACCCCCTCTGGTGCATACGTACCCCCTTATCAATTATATGTAATAGTTGTTTTATATAATCCTATTTATTCTAATCATTCTATATTTGTCGTTTCAAAATCGCACTGATAATGCTCTAAGAACCTATTATTTTTAAAGTCGTATTTTGACATGGTCATGCTAGGTTTTGTATCCCCATCAAAGACTATCATTTGAAACCCTAATTCATAATCTGCAAATCTTGCAGTTACCTGGTTTTCACCAATATCTAATTTATTAGCTTCAATCATGACAAATTCCCCTTTCTCTTTATCAAAGTACTCAAGGCCTACAGCTTGCATTGTAAATTTTAAAGGGTCATGCTTTCTTCCAATGATTATATCTTTCATATTAAGACATGAGATTTTCAAACCTTGGTCTGCGTAAGACGTTGTTGGTAATAATAATAAGATAAATAAAATAATTCTTAACATTATTTAACTATCTAAATGTTCAATGGTTTTACAAAGTTCACGTGCTTCTAAAAGTGAGGGTACAAGTTTATCTAGTTTCCAATTATTATTAGGGATGTCGAAGTATTTAGCTGCTTTAAAGCCAACCCCATCAATTATTTCAATCTCAAATCTCTTTTCCTCATTATAAAAATCACTTAATCTGTGTATGTATTTCTTTAAATCAAAGGTACCTATAGAAAACATTACCCTGTAACCCATTAAAAAAGGCGTTACAGCTTCAACTTCTGCGGTTTCTTCTTGGTTGTTAATTCTTATTGGGATGTGCTTTCCTATTAGCTGTTTAATGTCACCTGGTTTTTCATAAGTGTAAAATGTAAAAGTATTCCAAACCCGGTCACAATCATCGTTAATGTGGATGAAAAAATTAAGCGAATCTCCGTGGGTAACTTCTCCTGAAACTCTTGCATAAACTAACTTTTCAAATTTATTAATGTTCCATTCCTCATGGTCAGCTTGAGCCTGATAGGCAATGACTAAAAGAAATAAAAACAAATGAGCTGAAACAAAGATAAGGAACCGCTTCAAGATTTAAGCTCCGCATTAATTCCAATTTTTTTGAGGGTCCTAATTATTTTGTCCCAGACGATAGAATTATGGTCACTTGGGCTAATTTCAAATTTAAAAGTTTGTTTGTAAACTGGGCTGCAGTTATCATAAGCAATGTAAGCACTTACATGACAGTATTTATTAATACGGTCTATTTCCATATATCAAAACTCCTATTATTGGTTGTATTTTTAAGGGAAAGTAATTTGTAGTTTGTAATGGTTTCACTCCTCTTCCAATCAAGAGGTCTACGTAAAGAGGAATATAAGGAAAAAAAACGTAAACGCGAAAAAAGGAATGAAATCCAATGCATGATTCTACTTAAATCATTAGTATTTGTTTTTAATCAGCCTAAAAAATGTTTTGAAAAAGGCAGTAAAATTATTTAAGATTTATCAATAATGAAAAGTCTTTTATTTTTTTTATTTTTGTTTATTTCACTTATTAATAAATCATATTCCAAAGAAGTCTCTAGTGTACGCTGGTCTCATGGAGGGGATACAGCTTATAATAGCTGCATGATGATAATTTCATTTATATGCTCAATGGAACAAGATGTTGAAAGCGATGTGTCTAATGCTTCAATAAATCAATTCATAGTAATTTATAATAAAAAAAATGAATTAATTAAAAAATTTAAAGTAAAAAAAATTGAGTATACAGATGGTAGATGCTGGATAACTCCACAACCAATTAGAAACTATAAGACCTATTTCACTACAAATAAATGTGAGGTAGTGCGTGATTAATTTATTAAAAAAGATTAATTTTTTACCAGGGCTTATACTTATTATAATTTTTATAACTCCTGCATTGTTTGCACAACGTATTGCACAAGCCTTTTTAAGATTGATGAATAATCTATTCTCCTATTTTGATTACATGGGTGTCAGTGGTGGCTACTTAGGTAAGTTTTATGAATTATTGATTGTAGAAGGTTTTGGTTCAGCAGTTTATTGTGGTGGGATGTTGTTATTCCCGATGTATTTAAACAAAAGGTTTTTTAAAAGTTTTGAAATAAATTGGTTACCTGGAATAATTTTAGTTTTTTTATTTTTTGGTTTAGCTTCACTGTATGCTCTTTATTTACTTTTTTTCAAAGCATTAGGAAAAATGGATTGGATTGATTCAGTTTCGTATATTGTGGGTTATATTGCTTACACTGCTGGTTTTCTTTATGTTATATTTTATTCACTTCAATATTCAGAGACAAAGAATAAGTATGTAAAAAAAATATTAGATAAATTTCAATGAAAATAATAATAAAGATATTTTTCTTTCTTTTAGTACTTAATGTTAACACAAAAGCCAATGAAAACTATTCATTTGGATTGCCAAGTTATTGGGATAATTTAAAAGAAGTTCAGAAAAATTTTTATATGAAGGGTGCGCTTGATTCAATGGGTTACTTTCTCTGGAACAATGCACCTGATACAGAAAGAGATATTTTAATATCGCAATATAGGTTTTGTATAAAGAAGGAGTCTGAAAACTTTCAGCGATATATGTTCATGTTAGGTTGGAATAAAGAAGAAAATGCTGCAACAGAAATTTACAAATGGTCATCAGCTGCTTGCTCAAATTTATCTGAAACAAAAGAGTTTAAAGATATTGTAATAGAAAAAAAACCCTTGGAAAATGTGATTAAGAATGTGTGGGTCGAACTAACTGATAAAGATAAGGCTGCATATATTGCAGGATATGTTGATGGTAGCTTAGACACAGTAAGGTCTGTTATAAAAAACCCCAATGCTACAAAAGATGATTTAGATTATTATCAAAATTCATTAAATACTATTTATAAATGTTTTGAGAACAAAGGGTTTTTAAATTTAATACCATTTATTATTAAGAGAGAAATTAATGATAGTTACCCAGTTGCTTGGAATATTTCATTTTCAATGGGAGCTTTTTGTAGATAATATAAATATGACTAGAGGATAATTGATAATGAAAAATTTAATGTCATGGTTATTTTATATACCTGGTGGAATATTAATTGGTAGCACAATGCTTTACTCAGTTTTTTTAT
>Ga0307986_10003156_pt1 | contig 11590 bp, 13 predicted proteins | sample EllFjometageno82_FD_203170 | JGI IMG/M metagenome (GOLD analysis project Ga0307986, IMG submission 203170) | Marine microbial communities from Ellis Fjord, Antarctic Ocean - #82 | ecosystem: Environmental > Aquatic > Marine > Unclassified | place: Southern Ocean | collected 2014-10-09
TTTTTCTTTACAAAATGGACAAAGCATAGTTATTTTTTATTTATTGACTACTATATATAGGAAAAGAAGTACAAAGATCAATTACCTCTTTTTGCACTTCTTTTTCAACTTTAGAATTATTTTCAGGGTTTTTAGCTAATTCTTTGAGTAATTTAGAAATCAATTGACCAACTAAAACAAACTCTTTTTTACCAAACCCCCTTGTTGTTGAAGCTGGTGTACCAAGCCTAACACCAGATGTAACCATAGGGCTTTCAGTGTCAAAAGGTATCGAATTTTTGTTACAAGTGATATTAGCTTTACCAAGGCTGTTTTCTGCTAGTTTACCCGTAAGTTTAAAATCTCTTAAATCTAAAAGCATTAAATGTGTATCAGTACCTCCAGAAAATATTTTAAAATCGTTTTTGATTAATGTTTCAGATAATGTTTTTGCATTATCAATTACTTGTTTGGTGTAAGTTTTAAAACTAGGATCTAAAGCTTCTTTAAAACAAACGGCCTTAGCTGCAATCACATGCATCAATGGTCCTCCTTGTAAACCAGGAAAAATTGCAGAATTAAATTTTTTATTTAACTCCTCATTATTAGTTAAAATTATTCCACCTCTTGGCCCTCTTAATACTTTATGGGTTGTTGAGGTAACTACATCTGCATATTCTAAAGGATTTGGATATTCACCACCAGCAACTAACCCTGAGAAGTGTGCCATATCAACTAACAAATAAGCTTTTACTTTATCAGCAATTTCTCTAAATCTTTTAAAATCAATAATCCTTGAATATGCGCTTCCACCAGCAATTATAATTTTGGGATTATTTTCTAAAGCAAGCTTTTCTACACTTTCATAATCAATTAATCCTGTTTCAGGCTTTACATCGTAATGAACTGCATTAAACCATTTGCCTGATTGGGCAGGTTTTGCACCATGGGTTAGATGGCCACCGGAGTTTAGGCTCATAGCTAAAATTGTATCACCTGGTTTAATCAATGCTAAATAAACAGCACCATTAGCCTGAGCGCCAGAATGTGGCTGAACATTTGCAAACTTGCAGTTAAAAAGTTTTGTAGCTCTTTCTATCGCAAGATTTTCTGCTATATCAACAAACTCACAACCTCCATAGTATCTTTTTCCAGAATAACCTTCTGCATATTTATTTGTTAAGACAGAACCTTGGGCTTCTAGAACTGCTCTTGAAACCATATTCTCAGAAGCAATAAGCTCTATATGATTTACCTGTCTATTATATTCTTTGTTTATAGATTTAAAGAGGTCTAGATCACTGCTTGCTAAGTCTCTATTGAAAAAATTATTTATATTTTCTTTGATCATAAATTATATTTTATTAACTCTTTTTTGATGTCTGCCCGCTTCAAATTTAGTGCTTAAAAAAGAACTAACAAAAATTAAGGCATCCCTTTTTTTTAACATTCGTGAACCTAAACAAACAATATTAGCATTATTATGCTGCCTAGACAGAATCGTACTTTTTTTATTATAACATTGAGCAGCTCTAATACCTTTAAATTTATTTGCAGTAATTGCCATGCCTGTGCCAGAACCGCACACTAAAATACCGGCATCACTTTTTTTTAAAACCAATCTCATTGCTACCTTTTTAGCATAATCAGGATAGTCAACTGAATTATTTTTAAATGGGCCAAGGTCTATTACTGGAATATTTTTATTAATTAAAAAATCTTTAATTTTTTCTTTTAGATCAAACCCAGCGTGATCAGAAGCTATACATATTCTTGAAAAAAATATTTTTTTAATCATACTATTATTTATTAAACTACTTTTATATATATGAATAATATTATATTTGTCTCAGTATATAAACTTATAATAAAATATTATGAAATATATCGGTAAATATCCCAATCTAAGAATGAGACGAAATCGTAAGGCAGATTGGATCAGAAGATTAGTATCTGAGCACAATCTGTCAGCTAATGATTTAATTCTCCCATTATTTGTTAAAGATGGAAATAAAAAAAAAGAACCTATTAACTCTATGCCTGATGTATTTCGATACTCTATAGATGAATTAAAACCAGTTGTAGAAAAAGCTTGTAGGTTAAAGATACCTCTTATAGCACTTTTTCCCCACACAAATTTAAATAGAAAAAATAAATCTGGAAAAGAAGCGCTAAATAAAAATAATTTAATTTGCAAAACTTTAAGAATTTTAAAAAAAGAATTTAAAAATGACATAGGTATAATGACTGATGTTGCGCTTGATCCGTACACAAGTCATGGCCATGATGGAGTAATTAAAAATAACAAAATTGATAATGACTTAACTATTGATATTTTGATTAAACAATCTCTACTACAGGCACAAATGGGGTCTGATATTATTGCTCCGTCCGATATGATGGATGGTAGAATTGGAAAAATTAGAACTGCGTTGGATCAAAAAGATTTTAAAGATACTCACATTGTTTCATATGCCGTAAAGTATGCATCTAATTTTTATGGACCTTTTAGAGACGCCGTAGGATCGAGCAAGAAATTAAAAGGTAATAAAAAAACTTATCAAATGGATTATAGGAATTCTAGCGAAGCTATAAGAGAAGTTGCATTAGATGTTAAAGAAGGAGCAGACATAATAATGGTGAAACCTGGGTTGCCTTATTTAGACATTATAAAATTAGTAAAAGACAATTTTAAAATACCTATTTTTTCTTATCAGGTCTCAGGAGAATACTCATTAATTAAACATGGTATAAAAAAAGGAATTATTAATGAAGAAGCAATTCTTGAAAGTTTAATTTCTTTAAAGCGTGCTGGATCAAATGCAATAGTTAGTTATTTTTCATTAGTTGTAGCAAATCAATTAAAATAGTTTTCTAAAATTATCCTAGATTTTGGAAGTATCAAATTATTTGGTAGAAAAAATTTATTTGTTAAAATATTTCTTGTGAAACTCAAAGCTGACACAATTTCTCGAGAGTTTAGAATCTCTTTTTTTTTTTTGGAAAGAAGAAAAGTTGGAGCTTGATATTTCACATTATCAATTTCTATTATTTTTTGAATAGTGACATCACTAAATTTGTCAAAGAATTGTTCGAGAAAAGGATCAAACCCAAGTTCTTTTAGTAAAGCTAATTCCCAATAAATATAATGAATCATCCAATCATCATTGTCAAAATTTTTTAATAAACTGTCTAATAAAACATATAATTTTTTATACGGTTGAGATTCTGGAAGTAACAAATTTAAAATAGCAGAGGATGATAAAAGAGCGCTAGTTTTTTTTTTATCATTAAAATATTTTGGTGAAATCGCTTCTACAAGTTCTGTTTTAAAATAACCTAATCTATTTTCTGATTTAGAAGAATAAATAATAAATATTTTATTAGAAATTTGTAAAAAGTTTCTAATTTTTCTCGAATTTCCGCCATAGATAATTCCAGCTATTTTACCCCGTGAACTTGTAAATACATTCACTATATTTGCATTTTCTCTGAATTTAATTTTTGACAACAAAAAACCTTCATCTTGCCAATTCATGATTAAATATTAAGGTCTATTAATAATTTTTTCGCTGCATTTTGTTGAGCTTCTTTTTTAGAGGTCCCAGATGCATAATATTTTTTAGAATTTTCAATTTTTACCTCTACTTTAAATATTGGACTATGCTGGGGTCCTGATTGTTTTTGAATCGTGTATACAGGTAATGTTTTAAATTTCTTTAAACTATGTTCTTGTAATTGAGTTTTAGCGTCAATTAAAGTGACAACGGATTTTTCTAGAAATTCACCCCATGATTTTAATATAAATTTTTCAACTACATTCATTCCTTGGTCCAAATATATCGCTCCTAATAAAGCTTCCAGACCATCACTAATAATTCTTCCGTCTGATCTGGTAAGCCCCTTATAAGAGCCGCCAGTTGTAATATATTTGTTTAATTCAAGTTTTTTGGCAACTAATAAACAGGTTTTTTTATTTACTAAGTTAGCAAATTTTTTATCGATAGTTCCTTCCTTTTCGTTTGGATAAATTTTTAATAATATTTTGGCAAAGACTAACCCAAGAACTCTGTCACCTAGGAATTCTAATTTTTCATTGTTGTTGATGTTATTGTGGCTTTTGTGAGTCAAACATTTAATTAATAGCTCACGATCTTTAAACTTTATATTAATCTTTTGTTCTAATTTATTTAAAGAATCTGTCATTTTAATAATTTAAAAAACCTGTCAATTCTCAAAGACTGATCCCAGTTCCAGAATTTAAAAATACTTCCAGATATCGTATCGTTAGAAAAAAAAACAATTTGTGCTTTTCCAACTAAATTCACTTTATGTACATAACCTACATCAATTCTACTATCGTTAGAACAATCTCTGTTGTCACCCATAAAAAAGTAATGATCTTGTGGGACAATAAATATTTTATCGTCTTTGTATGTGTCTTTCTCATTGTAAGCAGCTATATATTCAGTTCCGTTGGGCAGTGTTTCAATAAAAAAATTGTATTTAAAATTAAATGGACCGCATCTATTATTAGTTTTTAGATTATAAACTTCTCTTTTTATAATTTTTCCATTTAATATAAATTTGCCATCTAAAAATTGAATTGTGTCTCCAGGTATCCCTATTAAGCGTTTTATATAATCTGTTCTATTATCGGTTGGTGTTTTAAAAACTACTAAATCACCCCTTTTTGGTTTTTTTGGAAATATTCTTTTTTCGTAAAAAGACGGACTAAAAGGGAATGAATGTTTGCTATAACCATATGAATACTTAGAAACAAATATACGATCACCAATCAAAAGAGTAGGTTCCATTGATGATGAGGGTATGTAGAAAGGTTGAAAAAATAACGATCTTATTATTACAGCTATAAGCAAAGCAAAAAATAAAGTTTTTATATTCTCAACTATTGTTGTTAAAAAAAAATTTTTCATTAATAACTTATAGTTACAGTTGCCAAAGCATATTTTTTTTCATCTGAAATAGATAAAAAGATTTTATATTTTTTTTTTAGAATACGATTAACTATAAGTTTAGTTTTACCTAGTAATTGTATATATGGTTTACCTTTACTATTATTGTTTACTGATATTTCGTTAAAAGATATCCCGTTTGATATACCGATACCTAAAGCTTTAGAAAAAGCTTCTTTTGCTGCAAATCTTTTAGCAAAACTACTAATTTTGTTAATTTTTTTTTCAGAAGTTTTAATTTCAGTAAGAGAAAATATATTTTTTTTAAATTTTTTGTTCTTATTTAGGGAGTTTTTAATTCTTAAAATATCAACTATATCTATACCTACACCAAAAATACCATTCATATTATTTTAAAATTTCTTGAAATTTTTTAATTACTGCAGGCAAACCAATATAAATAGATTCGCCAACTAAAAAATGACCAATATTAAATTCTTTAATTTTCTTTATTTTTGAAATAATTTTTGCTGATTTGTAATTTAAACCATGTCCAGCGTGTACATCAAAACCAAGATCAGTAGCGTAATTTACAGCGTTATTTAGTTTTAAAAATTCTGACTTGATGGATTTATTTTGGTTAATTAAATTGCAAATTTTACCAGTGTGGAATTCGATTCCATCTACGCCAAGATACTTAGAAATTTTAATATCTTTAATATTTGGCTCAATAAACAAGCTTACTCTAGAATTGTTTTTTTTTAATTTAGTGATAAGTTTTTTTAAAAAAAATTGGTTATAATTTAAGTTTAAACCACCCTCTGTTGTGATTTCTTTTCTTTTTTCTGGGACAATACAAACAAAGTTTGGTTTATGCTTTATGGCAACTTTTAACATCTCTTTTGTGGCGGCTATTTCTAGATTTAATGGAATTTTTAACTTTGTTTTAATCTCTTTTAAATCAAGATCATTTATATGCCTTCTGTCTTCTCTCAAATGAATTGTAACTGAGTGTGCTCCACATTTTTCAGCTAATATCGCTGCACGTAATGGACTGGGGTAGTTTTCTCCTCTTGCATTTCTGACTGTTGCAACATGATCTATATTTACGCCAAGTCTTATCTTACTCATTTAAGCATTCTGCTGCCTGGTTTTATGGCAGGTAAAGAAATTAAGTTCTTTGGCAGGTTATCTTCTTTGTATGTGGGTATATTTATCTCTATTTGAGATATTATTTTTTTTTTTATTGAAGAGTGTCCATTTGATCGATCGATAAGGCATGCAAAACCAACAACATCTCCGCCTGCAATTTCTGCAAGCTTGGAACATTCAATACTTGATTTTCCAGTAGTAATTACATCTTCTACAACTAAAACTTTAGATTTTTTTAAGATCTTAAAATCTCTTCTCAACATAAATTGACCATTCACACGTTCTGAAAAAATTGTTTCTTTTTTAAGTAGTCTTCCTATTTCGTATCCAACAATAACACCACCCATAGCCGGAGAAAGTATTAAGTCAATTTCTTTGAATTCTTTAGATATTTTTTCTGCAAACGACTCACAGAAATTAGCTGACATTTCTGGTTTACTTAAAAGTTGCGCGCATTGAACATATTGTGCACTATGTAAGCCTGAAGAGAGTATAAAATGACCATCTATTAGTGCGTTAGTTTCTTTTAAAGTTTTCAAGGATTCTTCGTATGAAAGCATTTTTTTTTTCTTTGTGTCGTACAATTCTAAAATTTAATTTTTTTTGCTTAATTTGACTTATCAAGTTTGTGAAGTTTTTTAAATCATTTATTTGAATATCGAACGAAAAATGAATAAAATTATCTTTTTTTCCTAATAATTCTACATTTAAAATATTACAGTTGTTTAAACCTATTAAAGTGCTAACTTTTCCCAGCACTCCTGGTTCATCTGGCAAATCCATTACTAATGTACTGTTATATTGCTTGTTTTTTTTAACTTTACTTTCTACTGTCTTGTCCAACCAATATCTTTTGATTGCAGCCCTAGCTTTTCCAGTTTTTGCCGAAGAAATCCAATGTAGTGATGGTGATACATTTTTGGAATTAATTATTTCTATAGTATCACCGTTATATAGGATAGCCTGTAAAGAAGAAACTTGACCATTTATCTTACATCCAATTGCCGTGTTTCCAATTTTAGTATGAACGGCGTATGCAAAATCAATTGATGTTGCATCTTTGGGAAGTTTTATAACGGTTCCCTTTGGCGAAAAACAAAAAACATTTTCCTGAAACATTTGAAGCTTGGTAAATTCATAGTTGTGTTCTGCACTATTGCCTGTTTCCATTATCTCAACGAGATCTCTAAGCCAATCATATTCCTTCCATGATAAATCAGAAAATTTTTCAGATGATTTATATTTCCAATGAGAAGCAATCCCCCTTTCTGCAAAATCATGCATTTGAAAAGTTTTAATTTGTATCTCAACTCTTTGTTCTCTCGGACCAATTATAGCGGTATGTAAAGACTGATATTTATTAATTTTTGGTGTAGAGATATAATCTTTGAACCTAAATGGTATTGCTGAGAACTTATTGTGAAAAATTCCGAGCGTTTTATAGCAATCAGGTACATTATCTACCATCACTCTGAATCCAATAATGTCACTCAAGTGTTCAAGAGAAATTTTTTTATTTTGAATCTTTCTCCAAATTGAAAATGGTGTTTTTTCCCTTCCAACAAAAGTAGCGACCACTCCGTTTTCTTTTAAAATATTAATTAATTCTTCAGATATAGCTTCAAGATTATTTATTCTATTATTTTTAATAAATTTTAATCTTTCTGTTATTAAGTCTCTAGCTTCTTTATTAAGAATCGAAAATGAAATATCTTCAAGTTCATCTCGAATTAAATTCATGCCCATTCTGTCGGCAAGAGGAGCGTAAATCTCCATTGTTTCTTTAGCAATTTGTTTTTTTTTGGCCTCAGATTTAAATGCATTAATTGTTCTCATGTTATGTAAGCGATCAGCTAATTTTACAAATAACACACGTATATCTTTAGAAGTTGCTAAAATTAATTTTCTAAAATTTTCTGCATGAGAAATATTTATCGCTTTTTCCTCTAAAGCCGATATTTTAGTGACGCCATCAACTAAATCCGCAACTTCTTTACCAAATTCATTTAGAACGACTTGGTAAGTAGTTTTTGTGTCTTCTATAGTATCGTGTAATAGTCCTGTTATTATTGTAGGACTATCTAATTTTAATTCTGCCAAAATTTCAGCTACAGCAACTGGGTGAACCACATATGGCATACCGGAAATTCTTTTTTGATTCTTGTGTGCTTCAATTGCGAAATTAAAAGCTTTGCTTAAAGGTCCTAGCGAAGAAAACTTATTATATGATTGAATTTTTGATAGTAGCTGTTCACTTTTAATCATTAACCGATTCTAACACTTTCTTTTATTTTTGTAATCTCATTCCTCAATTTAAAACTTAGCTTTTTAATTAAGAAATCTAATCTTTTATTAAGTACGGGATGAATCCACATTGGAAATATTTCTTTTATTGGAAAAAGTACAAAACTTCTTAAGTGAGCTTTTGGATGTGGTATTATGATATCTTTAGAATTTAATATTTCTCCTTTATAATCAATTAAATCAATATCACAAGTCCTGGGCTCATTTTTTTTACCTCTTGTTCTTTGTAATTTTTTTTCTATTTTATTAAATTTTTTTATTAAGCTTTCTGGTGATAAATTACATTTAATTTCTATTCCTAAATTTAAAAATTTAGGGTCATTTTTATTTGGATACGAAGGTGTTTCATAAACACTAGAAACTTTTACTATCTTAATTTTTTCTAATTTGATTAGTTCTAAAGTTCTTTTTAAATTAAAAAGTCTATTACCTTTTGTTGACCTTAAATTAGAGCCTATGTTTATAAGGATCATTTATTTGAATCTTTAAATATTCTAGCTTTCTCTCTATTCCAATCCCTATTTTTTTTTACTTGTCTTTTGTCAAAAATTTTTTTTCCTTTTCCAAGAGCTATTTGAATTTTAACTATTCCTTTTTGAAAATATAATCTAGTTGGAATTAGTGTTAGCCCTTCTTGTTGTGTCCTACCAATTAATTTATTTATTTCTTTTTTTTTTAATAGAAGTTTACGATCACCTTTTGGTTCATGATTGTTGTAGCTAGATTGTTTATATAATGGGATATGCGAATTAATTAAAAATATTTCACCATCTTTGTCGGCCGCGTAAGAATCCGCGATACTGACTTTACCGTCTCTTATAGATTTAACCTCGGAACCTTTTAACTCAATACCGGCTTCTAACAACTCTAAAAGAAAATAATTAAAACTTGCTTTACGGTTTAGACAAATTAATTTTTGTCCTGAGGATTCTTTTGCTTTCATTAAATTAAATATGCGTGTCTTAATGCTTCTAGAACTGCAGATTTTGTAGGAGCGGTAACTTTTACTAATGGTAGCCTCACATCATCTGGTGATAGTTTTAATAGCGAAGCAGCATATTTTACAGGTGAAGGATTGCTTTCAATAAAAAGAGATCTATTCAAAGGTTCTAGCATTTTATTTATTTCTTCCGCTCTATTTTGAAGTTTGTCATCAATTTTCGATAACGAAGCATTTTGCATTTCGGAACAGAGTTTTGCTGCAACATTAGCTGTAACGCTTATACATCCACATCCACCTTTTTTATTAAACTCTATTGCGTTATTGTCTTCTCCAGTAAGCATGACAAAATCTTTACCCATAGTTTTGTATTGTTCTTCGGCACGATTTAAATCACCTGTTGCATCTTTCACACCTACAATATTTTTTAACTCAAACAGTCTACTCATAGTTTCGACGGTCATATCAATTACAGATCTTGATGGAATGTTGTAAATTATTATTGGAGAACCAACATTATCGTTAATTTTTTTATAATGTTGATAAAGTCCTTCCTGCGTAGGCTTATTATAATAGGGTGTTACTATTAATAATCCGTCAACACCTGCTTTATCAGCAAATTTTGATAGTTCGACTGCCTCAGCTGTAGAATTAGAACCTGTTCCTGCAATAACAGGAATTTTATTTTTGCACTCTTTTACTGATAAATTTATTATTTTACGATGTTCTTCGTGTGAAAGAGTTGGCGATTCACCTGTTGTTCCACCAGGAACAATACCGTGTGTACCATTATTTAAATGATGATGAATTAGATTTACATAATTTTCTTCATCTAATTTATCATTTTTAAAAGGTGTTATTAGTGCAACAATTGATCCTTTAAACATATATTAAAATAATATAATTAATTTTTATCTTATAAACTTTATGCTTTATCTAAAAAATAGTCTAGTAAATTTAATAATAATATCTTCTCTGATTTATTCAACTAATTTATCATCAGAGGAAAATACTTTTATTTTTCCAAAAAAAAAATTTATTATAATAAAAATTGACGAAACAAAGCAAAGAAAAATTGAAGAAAAAAACAGTGCTAGAGTGGTTGTTCTGCCCCAAAAAAATCCATTTAGAAAAAATGTTCTTACAAAAAAAAGACTAAAAAATAATGTCAGTGAATCTAAAGAAATAAAAAAAGAAAAAATTGAAGACAAGATTGTATCAAGTGATCTAACTAAATCAAAATCAGTATTAAGAGACAAAAATAAAACTTTAGAAACGATTAACTCCTACTTAGAAAAAGAGACATCAAAAAAAATTAATGAAATAAAAAAAAAGAAGTCTCCAACGAAAATTGAGAAAGTTCTAGTAAATAATAGTGTGTTTTTATATCCTCCAAAAAAACCATTAATTTATTCAGATAAAAAAACTAATGTTAAGAATAAATCAAAAATTCTAAAAGATAAAGATTACCGTTTAGCAAGAAATATTTTCGATTTAATAAAAAAAGGTAAATGGAATAGCGCTCTAACACAAACAGAAAAAGTTAAAGATAAAGAGTTTAAAAATTTAGTTACCTGGCTCCACCTTAAACAAACAGGCAATCAAGCTACGTTTAATGAGTATCAAGAATTTATATCAAAAAATCCTGACTACCCAAGGATTGGTAGATTGAGATACATGGCAGAGCATAAAATTATATCTAAAAATAGTTCACCAAAAAGTATTGTAAATTGGTTTGCTAAAAACAAACCATTAAGTGGTACAGGTAAAATTAAACTTGGGGAGTCTTATTTAGAGCTTAAAGAAAATGCTTTGGGTGCTGACCTTATAAAATCAGGTTGGGTCACAGCAGATTTGTCAAAAAATGATGTGAGATATTATAGAAAAAAATTTAAAAAAATATTAACAACTCAAGATCATTTAAAGAGAGCTGATTTCTTGGCATGGGATAACCAATATTGGGACTTAAAAAGAATGCTTCCTTATTTACCAAAAAAAGAAAAACTTTTATATCACGCAAGGTTTATACTTATGACTAACTCATACGGTGTAGATAAAGCTATCTCAGATGTCCCAAAAGAATTAATCAATGACCTTGGTCTTCAATATAATAGACTTAAATGGAGAACTAGAAGAAATAGACTAGAGGGATCACTAGAAATTTTACGTAAATTTCATGGTGAAGAAACTTTAGTTTACCCTGAGTTATGGTGGAAACTAAGAGAAAATATAACAAGAGATTTAATTTATGCAAAAAAATATTCATTAGCTTATGAGGTTTCTAAAAACCATCATTTAA
>Ga0307986_10003157_pt1 | contig 11581 bp, 13 predicted proteins | sample EllFjometageno82_FD_203170 | JGI IMG/M metagenome (GOLD analysis project Ga0307986, IMG submission 203170) | Marine microbial communities from Ellis Fjord, Antarctic Ocean - #82 | ecosystem: Environmental > Aquatic > Marine > Unclassified | place: Southern Ocean | collected 2014-10-09
CATGTTATTTAAAAAAAATAAATAAAGTAGTTTGGAGCGACATCCCAAACAATCGAATGCTAAGTTTTGATTTTAACAAAGTCGAAACTTTTAGATCGCCATCAAATTTTTCTAACGGAAACACAACTGATAATCAAGGTAATCTAGTAACATGTGAACACGGAGCAAGAAGAGTTACTACTACAGATCAAAATGGCATCATTACTTTAATCGCAGATGAGTATAGTGAAAAAAGATTAAATTCACCTAATGATGTTTGTGTTCACTCAAATGGAACTATTTTTTTTACCGACCCGCCTTATGGAATTATTAACCCTAAAAGAGTCGAGGGATTTCCAGGAAAGATGATGTACGGCGGATGTAATGTTTTCAAACATGATCCAAAAACAAAATCATTAGTACCAATAGTTACTGACATGGAAAGACCCAATGGTATAGCGCTTTCACCTAATGAGTCACACTTATTTATTTCGAACACTGGTGACACCAAATATATTAGACGATATGAAGTTGATAAAAATTTAAATATATCTAAGCCAGTTGAATTTATAAAATCGGATCCGGAGCATGTACTTGATGGCTTCCGATTTGATGTAGAAAACAATATTTGGACAAGTTGTGGAAAAGGAGTTGCATGCTATGCTCCTTCTGGCGAACAAATTGGATATATTAAAATTCCAGAAACAGTATCTAATGTTGATTTTGGTGGTTTAGAAGGAAATAAATTATTTATTACTGCTAGTACTTCCTTTTATATGGTTGATTTAAACATTAAAGGAGCAAAATTTAAATAAAAAGTATGAATAAAAAAGTTTTAGTAACAGGAGTTTCTGGTCACTTAGGTGGAATGCTTTTTAATTCTTTATCTGCAATTGGTTATAAAAATCTTATAGGCACAGATTTAAAAAAAAAAAATATTAAAAAAAATCAAAGATTTGTATTAGCCAATCTTAAAAATTTTAAAATGATAGTAAAAATGACAAAAGGTATACACGCCATTGTTCATTTTGGTGCTATACCCATTGAGGATACGCAGCAAAATATTCTACATAATAATATTATAGGTACCTATAATCTCTTTGAGGCAGCAAGAGTTAATAAAGTAAAAAGAATAATTTTTGCAAGCTCAAATCATGCTATTGGTTTTCACAGAAGAACAACTAGATTAAATGAGCTTTCAACACAAAGACCCGATAGTCACTACGGTTTAAGTAAAGCTTTTGGAGAAGAACTTTCAAGATTCTACGCTGACAAATTTAATATTAAATCTATGTGTATTCGAATCGGTTCATGTCTGAAAACTCCTGAAGACAGAAGACATTTATCAACGTGGATTAGCTACGCAGATCTTACTCAACTAGTTGATATTGGTATTAAACATAAATTAATCCATCATGAAATAGTTTATGGAGCATCAAAAAATAAAAAATCTTGGTGGAATAATTCAAGAGCTTATAAACTTGGGTATAAGCCTAAAGATAGTGCTGATCGATTTAACATTAATTTACTTAGTAAAAATGAATATAAAGATAAAATGGCCTTACTTTTTCAAGGAGGTGTTTTTACTTCTGCAAACTTTAAAGGCAATATTAAAAAAATTAAATAAAAATAATCTATAATATCAAAACTCAATAAACATGTTTTTTATAAAGCTTTTTCAAGAAATCAAAGATGTCACTATACCTCTGTATAAAATTTTGATTCCGTTTGTTTTTATAATTAAATTTTTAGAAATTGTAGGTGCTGTCGATCTAATTGCTAAAGTTTTTGAGCCGCTAATGAGTTTAATTGGATTACCTGCCGAAGTCGGTATTATTTGGGTTACCGCGTTAGTTGTTAATATATATGCGGCTTTGATACTACTTGTTAATCTTCTACCTTTTATTGACATGAGTGTTGCTCAAATTACAATTTTAGCTGTAGCTATGTTGTTGTGCCACAATCTTGTTATAGAATCTGCAATATCAAGATCAGCTGGTGTTTCATTTTTATTTACAGTAATTTTTAGGCTCACTGCAGCTTTTTTTGCTTCCTGGGGTTTAAATTTAATTTACACATACTTTAACTATTTAAACGAACCTTTTGTAACCTCTTTTACAGTCGAGCTACCACAAGCAGGCTTACTATTTTGGTTAAAAGATCAGGCTCTTTATTTATTTTATATTTTTATTATTGTTGTGGTTTTGGTAACTTTGTTAGAAATTTTAAAATTCTTGGGTATAGAAAACCTTTTAAAAAAAATATTAGTACCACCTTTAAGATTTTTTGGTATTAGCGACTCCGCTATGAATATTATTATTGTTGGAATGACCATGGGTTTACAGTTTGGTGGTGGAATTTTAATTAAAGAAGTTAACTCTGGTAAAATAGACAAACAAAGTGTTTTTCTTTCTATTCTTATGATTAACTTAGTACACGCTATTATTGAAGACACCTTATTAATGCTTGCGGTGGGCGGACATTACTCGGGAGTTGTTTTTGCGAGAATAATTTTTGGCCTAGGTATATCTCTGTTGATGTATAAAATTTATCAAAAATATAATTTTTTTTTTGAGAAATATGTTTTTAATGAACGCTTAAGATCGTTACCAGTCTATAAGAAATATTAGAATTATTTTTCTTCTTCATCTTCCTCGACAGTCAGATCTAGATCACCATCATCATCATCTAAGTTCTCATCTTCCTCTTCTTCAAAATTTTCATCTTCATTAGTATTATTTAATGTTGCAAATTCAACCTTCTCTTTTTTAATCCACTTTTCAGCTGATTTTGGAATTTCCTCCTCTTCCTCCCAAGCTTCAATGTCAGAAATTTCTAAATCTAAAGCTTCTGAAGCTGAGTCCAAGTCAAGTTGTAGTTCTTCCAATAGTTCTAAAAATTCTCTATACGTCATAATTTCTCAATAGCTGCCGTGTACACTAATTTTTTTATTTTGCTAAGTAAAAAAATGATATTTATTGATATTATTAGGTTAATAACAGAATTATTTGTGATCTTTTAAGTAAAATTATTATTAGGCTTTAATAATTTTTTGAGTAATTCTATCTAAAATTATAGCTAATATAACAATTGCAGTTCCTCCAATAACAGCTGAACCAATATCTAGTCTTCCTAATGCTACATAAACAGTAAGTCCTAGTCCGCCTGCACCTATTAAAGCAGCTATAACGACCATCGAGAGGGCCAACATCAATGTTTGGTTAATACCTGCCATTATTGTTTTGAGGGCTAGAGGTATTTCAATTTTTATTAAAATTAGTATCTTCGTTAACCCTAAACTTGATCCTGCTTCTTTAAAGCCTTTACCTACTTGTCTGATGCCAAGATTTGTAAGTCGGATAATAGGAGGCAATGCAAAAATAATTGTAGCTACCACACCTGGGGTTAAGCCTATTCCAAAAAGCATAACTACAGGTATTAAATATACAAAGCTTGGAATAGTTTGCATAACATCTAATATTGGTCTCATTATTACCTCAAAAGTTTTACTCCTTGATGAAAGAATTCCTAAAGGTATTCCTAAAATTATACAAAAAATAACAGCAGTAAAAATCATTGCGAGAGTTGTCATACTTTCAGACCAGAGATCAACAAGGTCAATAAAAATTAGCCCAACTGTTGTAAGGCACGCAAACTTCAAACCATTTGTTCTGTAGGCAAAAAATATAAATATCAGGATAGCAATTGGAAAAGGAATTAAATTAAATAGAGAGTCCAAGCTATTTAAAACTGTCTCAATGGGAGCAGACAGTTTTTTAAAGAGTGGTCGCTGTGTAAACAACCACTCTTTTACATTTTTCTCAATCCATTCAGCTATAGGTATGTAGATTTCGTAATCAGAGGGTGCTAATTTTAAGCTCACTATTCTGAATTACCAATCTACTTACTTGAGCCAGCTATCGAACGTGCTTTGATTAGCTTTTATCCAAGCAGAAGCATGTTTCTTAATTGCTCTTTCGCTCTTTTCACCTTGGTTCATTTTCATGTTTTGAGCAGCAATATCAGCTAATGGAATAGAAGCTTTTTTTAACATTTTTTCCACTTTAGGATTAGCTTTTAAGAAATCAACGTTGGCAGCCGCGCGAATATCATCAGCACCAAAACCCATATTAATTTTTGATTTTGTTGCATTAGGAACTTTAACTGATTTAGTTTTGCTATAAGGAACGTCTATCCAAACAACATCTTTACCAAGTTCTAGAGCACCAACAGTCCAATTTGGAGTCCATGTATAAAACAACACAGATTTTCCATTTTTAAATTTAGCAATCACATCAGCCATAGAAGCTGAATAATCTGCTTGTATTGGATTAATGAAGTCACCTAAGCTTAGTTCAGCAAAGTGTTTTGAGATTTGTTTTTCACAACCCCAACCTGGAGGGCATGCTACCATGTCCGCTTTTCCATCACCATCAGAGTCAAATTGTTTAGCGTGTTTTTTAATATCCATTACGCTTTTTATGCCAAGTTTGTCTGCTGTTTTTTTATCTACCATATATCCTTGCAGACCACCCATAGCCATTACGTTACCAACCGCTTTAACTTTACCCTTTGCTTCAGCAATATAACCATCGTGAGTTCCAAACCATCCATTTACCCACATGTCTAGATCACCAGCTGCAGCCGCAAGATAAAAAACTGATGGTTTCATAGCTTTTGGCTCATTTACCGTGTAACCCATTTTTTCTAATGCCTGCTTATAAACTTCAGCTTGAAAATATCCTGTATCCCAATTGGCCTTAGCCATCTTGACCTCAGTTGCATTGGACATACTACTAATAGTAAGTATTAATAAAACTAATACTAAATTTTTAAAATAATTCATATTTTGTCTCCATTTTTGAATTTTCTGAGAATTTTAGTAACACGTATAAAGGAAGAATGTAACCTCTATACAACTAAAAGGTGAGTAATGTCCTATTTAGAGCCTTATCAGTTTTTTTTTGTCATATGTTCCAAAAAATATCTAATAAAAAAATATCTTAAGTTAAAAAATTAAAAAATATACTTATCAGTCAGGTAAAAAAACAAGCCTATAGCAATTCCGGTCAATAGGTAAAAATAAATTTCTTTCATCTGATATAAAACTTTTAGTTAGTAGGTCGCTCTACCTCCGCTTAAATCAAACACAGCTCCCGTTGTGTAAGAATTTTCTTCACTTACCAACCAAGTAACTAAAGAAGCTAGTTCTTCAACAAGAATGAATCTATTACGCGGAATTTTAGATAACATATAGTTAATATGTTCTTTGGTCATTTGATCAAATATTCTAGTTTTTGCTGCAGCAGGCGTCACGGTATTTACAGCAATATTTTTATCAGCTAATTCTTTACCTAAAGACTTAGTCAGACCAATTACACCTGCTTTAGAAGAAGAGTATGCTGACGCGTTAGGATTACCTTCTTTACCAGCAATTGATGCAATATTTACAATACGACCATAATTATTTTTAATCATGTGAGGGGTTATAGCTTTCAAACAGTAAAATACAGCATTAAGATTTAAATCTAGTATTTTTTTCCATTCTTCCACAGGATAATTCCAAACAGTAGTATTTTGTCCGGCCATACCAGCATTATTAATAAAAATATCTATTATCTTATTTTTAGTTACTTTTTCAACTTCCATTGAAACCTGATCAAAATTTGTAATATCAATTATCGCTGAACTTAATTTGGGGTTATTTAATTTTTTAATTGTTTTCTCAACAGCTGAGCTATCAAAGTCCCAAATAATTACATTCGCACCTGACTGAAGAAAACGTTCTGTCATTGCCAAACCAAACCCTTGAGCACCTCCTGTTACGATAGCCGTTCTGTTGTCTAAACTAATTTTATTCATTAAGATTTCTTAATTTAAAAATAGGAAAAAAACAACAAAAGTTTTTTAACTTGTTTGCCATACGATCTTATCTTACAAATACTCCTAAAAATTGAGCTTTAAAATGAAAAAAACTTTATCAGTAATCAGTGGCGAAGGGACAAATAGACTATAAAATTTGCCAATAGAATATAGTTACTTATGGATACAACAGTTTTTCTTTTAGTTTTATTTTCTGCATTTTTACATTCTATTTGGAATAGCATGGCTAGCAAATATAAAAATAAAAATGTTTCTATTGCAGCTATAGTTTACGGACATGTTCCAGCCTGCATCGTTGCTGTTATCATTTTGCCAATGCCTAGCGTTGAGAGTTTTCCCTATATAATTTTAAGTGCCATTATTCACCAAGGCTACCAAAACTTTTTATTATTAGCCTATCAAACAGGAAAATTTACAACAGTCTATCCTGTAGCACGTGGATTTGGCCCAATTATAGCTACATTTATTTCGGTTATTTTTTTAGGTGTATACCTAAAAATCTTTACACTTTTTTCAATCTTACTTATTTCAATTGGTGTTATTTTAATTGGTCTTTTTAGTAAGACTGAACTTAAAAACTATAAAATACTTTATACATCTTTAGCCACAGGTTTTTTTATAGGAATCTACTCAGTTGTTGATGGATATGGCGCCAGAATAAGTATGTCAGCTATTAGTTATATGAGTTGGGTATTTATTTTTAGCGCTTTACTATTTCCAATTGCTTTGAAGCTTAGAAAACAAAAAAATATTTTAAGAAAAGCTTTAACAGAGGGAAAATTTGTCTTTTGGGTTGGGGGTTTTTTTTCTTACATAGCCTACGTTATTACGGTTTGGGCTTTTACAAAAGCACCAATTCCTATGGTTAGTGCTTTAAGAGAGTCCAGCATTATATTTGCAATATTTATTAGCTATTTTTACTTAAAAGATAAAATTAATTTTTATAAAATAATTTCTATTTTACTAATTTTTTTTGGTGTTATAGGACTAAAGTTGTTTTAAAAATATTTACATAAATATGTTTTTTATGATAACTCTAAATTCTAATTTAACTTGTTAAGATACTAAAATTTAATTATGAACAAAATAAATATTAATCAAAAAAGTTTAATAGGTATCACAGCTTTATTAGTTCACGTCGCAAATATCGACGAGATTTATACGGAAAAAGAAAAAAAAATTATAAAAGATTTTATTGGTTCTTTTTCTCAAAACGACACAGAGGTTGAAACTATTTTTAAAGAGGCAGAAAAACTAGAATCAGATTCAATTCAATTACTTAGTTTTACAAATTTAGTTAAAAAAGAATCTTTAGAGGTGAAAACTGAAATTATAGAACATTTGTGGAAGATTATTGTTTCCGACGAAAGTGTAGACCAATATGAGTCCAACATTATGAGGCGTATTTGCGGATTAATTTATTTTCCTGATAAACTTTCTGGTGATATTAAATTAAAAATTTTAAGTAAGTAATTAATTCTTTTTTAATTTTTAAACATTTAATCTAACTTTATTTGAATTGAAGAGAAAGATTCATAATTACCATTATGAAAAGCTATTTTAATTTACGTTATTTAACTTATAATTATATGGTATAAAACTTTATGAAAAAAAAACAAAACGATATAAATTTTTTACAAAATTATTTAACTGATTTTTCCAATTTAGTTAAGCCAAACAAAGATATAATTAATAGCCTCATTAAGGTAAGAGACACTCTGTTATTTGTCTCAAAAAAAAAAGGTAAAGTATTGATTTTTGGTAATGGAGGAAGTTCAGCTATAGCTAGTCATGTAAGTGTAGATTTAACAAAGAACGCAAGAATCAGAACAGTAAATTTTAATGAAGCTGATTTAATAACATGCTTTTCAAATGATTACGGTTATGAAAAATGGGTAGAAAAATCTGTAGATTTTTATGCAGATAAAAACGATTTATTAATTTTAATTTCATCTAGTGGGAAATCTAAAAATATGATTAACGCATGCAAAGCTGCCAAAAGAAAAAAAATTAAAGTAATTTCTTTTACAGGACATGCTAAAAATAATCCCTTGTCAAAAATTTCAGACTTAAGTCTTTGGATTAATTCAAAAGCTTATAATTTTGTTGAAAATACACATCAAATTTGGTTATTAACTGTATGCGATTTATTAATTGGTAAAAAAGAGTATCCAGCAAAACAAAAATATTGATTTTTATTTTCTGTAAAACTTAAATTGTAATATTTAGATAGAATGAAAAAAATAACTAAAAATGATTTAATAAAATTTGAAAATGAAATAATTAAATTATTTAATAATTCAAAAATACGTGCTCCTGTTCACCTACACTACGGAAATGAAGAAAATTTGATTAAAATTTTCAAAAAAATAAAAAAAAATGATTGGGTTTTTAGTTCTTGGAGATCTCACTATCATTGTTTATTAAAAGGAGTACCTATTAAGAAATTGACCCAAGAAATTTTAAATGGCAAATCTATATCGCTGTGTTTCCCTGAGCATAAGATTTATTCCTCTGCTATAGTAGGGGGGTCTTTGCCGATAGCAGTTGGTCTTGCGTTAGCTTTGAAAAGAAAAAAATCTAAAAATAAAGTTTATATTTTCATTGGAGACATGACATCTGAAACTGGAATAGCTCATGAATGTATTAAGTATAGTATTAATAAAAAACTTCCTATTCATTTTATAGTAGAAGACAATTCAAAGTCTGTTTGTACAGACACAAGAAAAGCATGGTCAATGAAAAAGCTTACTTATCAAAAAAGTGGTAATAAATATTTAACGTATTATAAATATGATTTAAAGTTTCCGCATGCTGGCACAGGAAAAAGGATACAATTTTGAAAAAAAAATACTTTGACGAACTAAAAAAAGCAATGAATTTTTTAGGTGGAAAAAAAAATACAATATTTATAGGTCAGGCTGTAGAAGACCCAGGAACAGCTATGTCAAACACGTTGTCTCAGGTTAAAAAAAGCAAACTAATGGAACTACCAGTAGCAGAAGAAATGCAAATGGGAATATCACTAGGTCTAGCTATGGATGGATGTGTACCAATAAGTATCTTCCCAAGGTGGAATTTTTTACTATATGGAGTAAATCAATTAATAAACCATATAGATAAATTTCAAATTATGAATGGAAAAAAAATTAAACCTAAAATAATTATTAGAACTGGTGTTGGATCGCAACGTCCGTTGCATCCTCAACATCAACATATAGGTGATTTTACAGAAGCTTTTAAGAAGATGTCAACCAACCTTGAAATTATTAGGTTAAAAGAAGTTAAAGATATTTTTCCATCCTATAGGAAAGCTTATGAAAGAAAAGATTCTAAATGTACAATTTTAGTTGAGTATGGAGATTTTTATAACGAAAAATAAAAATAATGATAATTACAAAAACACCATATAGAATATCATTTTTTGGCGGCGGTAGTGATTACCCTAGTTGGTATAATAAATATTCAGGTGAAGTTCTTTCAACTAGTATTAATAAACATCTCTATATAACTTGTAGGTTCTTACCTAATTTTTTTGAACATAAATTTCGTATCGTTTGGTCTAAAATTGAAAATGTTCAAAATATAGAAGACATAGAGCATCCTACAGTAAAAAATTTGTTAAATTTTTTAAAAATAAAAAAAGGGTTAGAAATACATTACCACGGTGATCTACCTGCAAGAAGTGGAATGGGATCTAGTTCTGCTTTTACAGTTGGTCTGATAAAAACGTTAAATTGCTTACTTAATAAAAAAATTTCTAATTTTAATATAGGTAAAAAAGCTATTTTTTTTGAACAAAACATAATGAAAGAAATAGTAGGATCTCAAGATCAGTTAGCAACAGCAATTGGTGGATTTAACAAAATAACTTTTAAAAAAAAACAACAATTTAAAATTCACCCCATAAAAAAAACAAAAAATTTAGAAAAATTAGAAAATAACCTGGTGTTAGTGTACACAGGAAAAAAAAGAACAGCTCAAAAAATAGCAAAAACTTATGTTGGCAAACTAACAACAACTAATAAAAATTATATAAACGAAATGATGCAACATGTAAAAGAAGGTGAAAAAATTCTTAAACAAGGTGAAGTAGATGACTTTGGTAAATTACTCCATTCTGCATGGCTAACTAAAAAAAAACTAAGCAATTCTATTTCGAATACAAAAATAGATAATTTATATGAATATGCTTTAAAAAAAGGTGCCCTAGGAGGGAAACTTTTAGGAGCAGGAGGTGGTGGATTTTTCTTATTTTATATAAAAGGAAACTATAAAAAAAAATTTATACAAGAAAATAATAAAATAATTAATATCCCTTTTAAGTTTACGAATTCTGGTAGTGAAATATTATTTAAGGACATAAAAAAATAAATGAAATTTAAACATCCATTAATGCATAATAATTTTACCAATCTTGATTTGGTAAAAGTAAAAGAGTTATTAAGTAAAAGAAATATTATTTTGACTCAGTCAGCTCAGGTTGAGAAATTTGAAAAAGCCTGGTCTAGGTGGCTTGGAGTAAAATATTCTACATTTGTTAACTCAGGTTCATCTGCTAACTACATAACAATAAAAATATTAAATATAATAAATAAAAAATCTAGTAAGAATGAAATTATAATACCAGCTCTTACATGGGTTTCAGATGTAAATTCTGTGATTATGAATGGGTACAAGCCAGTATTTGTCGATGTAAATCTTTCAAATTTGTCAATGAATGTTGAGCAGGTTTTAAAAAAAATAAACAAAAAAACATTAGCGGTCTTTATAACTCACGCCCAAGGCTTTAATGGATTAAATGATCGTTTATTAAAAGAATTAAAAAAACGAAAAATTCATTTAATAGAAGATGTATGTGAAAGTCATGGAGCTAAGCATAAGAATAAAAAATTAGGTAGTTATGGGTTAATCTCTAATTTTTCATTTTATTATGCACATCATATGACAACAATAGAAGGGGGTATGATTTCTACGAATGACAAGAAAATATTTGAAATATCAAAGATGTTAAGATCTCATGGAATGGTTCGTGAAGCGAAAAATAATATTTTTGAAAAAAAAATGATTAATAAATACAAAGATTTATCTCAAAAATTTATTTTTTTATATCCAACTTTAAATTTTAGAAATAATGAAATTGGCGCTACAATTGGTCTAAATCAATTAAAATCACTAAATAAAAATAATCAAAAAAGAACAATTAATTTTACTCTTTTTTTAAAAAACCTAGATCCAAAAAAATATTTTATTAACTTTGATTTAATCGGGTCTTCTAATTATGCATTTCCTTTAATTATAAACACGAAGAGTTTAAAAGTCAGAGACAAATTTGAAAGATATTTAACTTTACAAAATATAGAGTTTAGAAGGGGCAATGCTGGTGGAGGAAATCAGTTGAGGCAACCATATATTAAAGAGTTTATTAAAATTAAAAATTTCTCACAATTTAAAAATGTAGAACGTATTCATTTTTTTGGCTATTATATAGGAAATTATCCAGACCTAAAAAAAGAAAAAATAATGAAAATTACACAAGTGCTGAATAATATTAAATTTTAATTATGGAAAAAATCGATTGTTGTTTTTTAGTTACTGGAAATTCCAAAAAAACATATCAGAGTTTATCAAAAACATATTCCGCTATTGAACCACCAACATGGGCTCTTTTACTTGCTCAGTCCACTAGAGCCTCCGGTTATAAGGTAACAATTATTGA
>Ga0307986_10003159_pt1 | contig 11575 bp, 14 predicted proteins | sample EllFjometageno82_FD_203170 | JGI IMG/M metagenome (GOLD analysis project Ga0307986, IMG submission 203170) | Marine microbial communities from Ellis Fjord, Antarctic Ocean - #82 | ecosystem: Environmental > Aquatic > Marine > Unclassified | place: Southern Ocean | collected 2014-10-09
TTAAATTAATTCAGTGAAAAATATTTTTAAAATAACCTATTTAATAGCCTTTATTTTAACTGGAGCAATCCAAGTTAATGCAGCAGAAAAAGTTGATCTTTTAAAAACAGATTGGAGTTTCAAAGGTATTTTTGGTAAATTTGATAGGGGTTCGCTTCAAAGAGGATATCAGGTTTATACGGAGGTTTGTGCATCGTGCCATTCAATGAAATACGTAAGTTATAGAAACTTATTTGAACGTGGCGGACCAGAATTTACTGAAGATCAGGCAAAAGCTATTGCGGCAGGTTTTGAAGTTACTGATGGACCCAATAATGATGGTGAAATGTTTATCAGACCAGCAAAATTATCTGATAAATTTGTTATGCCTTTTGCAAACGTAAAAGCAGCACAAGCAGCAAATGGAGGAGCTTATCCACCAGATATGTCTGTATTAGCGAAAGCTAGAAGTGGTGGGGTAGACTATATTTATTCTGTACTTTTAGGTTATGAAGATCCACCAAGTGGGGTAACGCTTGATGATGGTGTTTACTATAACAAGTATATGTATGGAAATAATATTAAAATGTCAGAGCCACTATCTGATGGTTTAGTTGAATATAGTGATGGCACTACAGCATCAAAAGAACAAATGGCAAAAGATGTTACGACATTTTTAATGTGGGCAGCTGAACCTCATTTAGAAAGCAGACACAAGATGGGCTTTAAAGCTATCTTATATTTAATTATTTTAACTATTCTAGTTTACTTTAGTATGAAGAAAATTTGGTCACGTATTGAATCTGAAGTTTAATATATCGCCATCTTTCACAATATAATCTTTACCTTCAAGTCTCATTTTTCCATTTGTCTTTGAGTTTACCCAGCCATTATTAGCAATGAAATCCTCATAAGCAATTGTTTCAGCTCTTATAAAGCCTTTTTCAAAATCAGTATGGATTTCTCCAGCAGCTTTTGGAGCAGTACAGTTTTTCTGAATTGTCCATGCTCTAGTTTCCTCTGGGCCTGATGTAAAATAAGTATCGAGCTCTAAAACATTGTAGCCTTTTTGAATTAGCATATTTAAACCAGTTCTTTTTAATCCAATCATCTCCATATAATTTTCTTTTTCCTCATTTTCTAACTGATTAATTTGATTTTCAATATCAGCTGAAACTATTAGGGTATTTTTCTCTCCAAATTTTGAGATGAAAGTCTCTGTATAATGATTTCCATTTTGAACACTTGCTTCATCAACATTACAAACAAAGATTTTAGGCTTTAAAGATAGTAAACCACTTTGGTTTAGAAGTTGTTTTTCAAATTGGTTGTAAAGGATTTGAATATCTTTAGAATTATTTATATAATCTAAGGCAACTTCTAGCATTTTTAACTGCTCTTCATCTATATTTTTTTTATTGTTTTTTTCTAATCTTTTTTGAATCGACTCAAGATCTGCCAACATCATCTCAGTTTCAATAATTTCTAAATCTCTTACAGGGTCTACTGTAGGGTTTACATTTTGAATATCATCAGAGTCAAAACATCTTATCATATGTATTACAGCATCAACTTCTCTAATATGAGATAGAAATTTATTGCCCAAACCTTCACCTTTGGAGGCACCCTCTACAAGGCCTGCAATATCTACAAATTCAATAGTGGTATTTATCTTTTTTTTTGATTGAGATACTTCTACTAGTTTATCTAGTCTTTCATCTGGAACAGGAACAACACCAACATTTGGTTCAATAGTACAAAAAGGAAAGTTGGCAGCCTGCGCTTTACTAGAATTTGTTAATGCGTTAAATAATGTGGATTTACCAACGTTAGGCAACCCAACAATTCCACATTTAAAACTCATTATTTATTATTTACTGTACTTGCAAATAAGTCTAATTTTTTACCAATTAACATCGGTATTGAATTAATAATATTATTTGTGACTTTTTCAAGTTCTAACAGTTCATCTTCGTCAAAATCTTTTAATACATGATCTGAAACATCAGCTTTAGTTTTAGGTCTTCCAATTCCAATTCTTACTCTTGAGTAGTCCTTTCCTATGAATTTATCTATAGATTCAATTCCGTTATGTCCCGCACTAGATCCTGCAAATTTTGCTTTTACTTTTCCAAATTCAATATCAAGATCATCATGAAATACGATGACATCTTCTGCATCAATTTTAAAGTATTCAATTAATTCTCTTATGCAAATTCCAGAATTATTCATAAAAGTTAAAGGCTTTATTGCATAAACTTTTTTATCCTCAATATTTCCAGTAGTTAAGAGTCCTTTGAATTTTGGTTTCTGTTTAGATAGGCCAAATTTTTGATTAAGAGCATCAATCAGCTTAAAGCCAATATTGTGTCTATTATTTTCACTATTGGGTGTGGGGTTTCCTAAACCTACAAATAGAAGCATAATTTTTTTAGATCGTATCTAGGAATTTTCACTATAATAAATTTGTTATTTTTTTTCTTCAGGAGCTTTTTTTTCTTCACCTTCTTTTTTATCTCCATCTGTAGCTGGTGTCGCATCTTTACCATCTGCAGGCGCTTCCTCACCTTCTGCCACTTCTGCTTCAGCTGGTTTTTCTGGCTCTTTCATAACAGTAGGAGCAGCCAAAGTTGCAATGACAAAATCACGTCCAATAATTGTTGGTGTAACGCCCTCTTCTAGTTTAACTGAAGATATTTTAAAACTTTCTCCAATTTCAATACCATCAAGGTCAATTACAATTGCTTCAGGAATTTTTTCACTAGGGCATTTTAATTCGATCTTTCTTCTAACTATATTTAGTACTCCACCCCTTTTTAAACCTGGAGATGTTTCATGATTAATAAATTTTACAGGGACCTCTATTTTAATTTTTACGCCAGGGACAACTCTAAGAAAGTCAATATGAGTTGGTTCATCGGATATTACATTATATGTAATCTCTTTTGGTAAAACATTTTGAGGTTTGCCATCCAAGTTAAGAGTTATAATATTTGATAAGAAATTTTCTTTCGCAATTAAAATTTTAAGAGTTTTTTTTAAAATAGTAACTTTTTGATTTTGTTCTGTTCCACCATAAATTATGCCTGGAATATTACCAGCCAGTCTGAGAGATCTAACGTCTCCCTTTGATTTAGTATTTCTAATATTTGCTTCAAGTGAATTCATAAAAAGAGGCTTTTAGCGCAAGTTACTAAATAACTCAAGATAATTATTTAAATAGATCAGATACAGAAGTTGAATTTGAAATTCTTTTAATTGCCTCACCCATAAGGGTTGAAATAGGTAAAACTTCTATATTTTTAGCTTTCTTAATTTTATCCTGGTTATCAATTGTGTCAGTTATTACTAATTTTTTAATAACAGATTTTTTAATTTTATCTATAGCTTCACCACTTAGAACACCATGAGTAATGTAAACAAAAACTTCTTTTGCTCCTCTATCTTTAAGAGCCTTAGCGGCATTAATTATTGTACCACCAGAATCAATTATATCATCTACTATAATGCAAGTTTTATCCTTAACATTTCCTATAACATTCATAACTTTTGATTGACCTGGTTTAGGTCTTCTTTTATCAACAATAGCAAGCTCAACATCTAAAATTTTACCAAGAGCTCTTGCTCTTTCAGTCCCCCCTACATCTGGAGCAACACAAATTATATTTTTACTTTTAATATTTTTTTTGGCATGTCTTGCAAAAATTGGGGTAGCAAACAAATTATCTACAGGAATATCAAAGAAACCTTGAATTTGTCCTGCATGCAAATCAACAGTAACAACTCGGTCAGCACCAGCTTTAGTAATTAGATTAGAAACTAGTTTTGCTGATATAGAAGTTCTAGGCACTACTTTTCGGTCTTGTCTAGCATAACCAAAATAAGGAATAACAGCAGTGATATTTTTAGCTGAAGACCTCTTTAATGCATCAATACACAGAAGTAATTCCATCAAATTATCATTTGCAGGAGAAGAAATTGATTGAATTATAAAAATACTGTTACCTCTAATATTTTCATTAATTTCTATATAAATTTCTCCATCAGAAAATTTTTTAATACTTGAATTTACAAGTTTAGTTTTTAAATATTTTGCAATATTTTTGCTTAAAGGTTTATTGCTATTTCCAGTTAATAATTTCATGAGGTGCCATCAATTAATCATAATTATTGAAATATTTCTACCATAATCACTCTCATTGTAGCTAATAGATCTTCTTGCACTAAAAAAATTATTTTTGGTATTAAATGTATCTTTATTAATAATATCAATTTTCTTAATATTTAGGCTCTTTAATTGAGAATGAATATATTTATTTAAGTTAAAATAATTCTTATTTTTAGTTTTTTTAAAAAAGAGCATATTTTTTTTATCTTTTTTAACAAATTTTTTTATAAAATCCTGTCTAACTTGATAATTATTAACAGAAATACATGGACCTATAACAGCAGTAATATTTTTTGGAGAGCAACCTTTTTTAATCATAAATTTTACAACTCTCTTTACAATATCTTTATAGGCCCCCTTCCATCCAGCATGGATAGCGGCTACCATTTCTTTATTCTCATCGTAAATTAGCACTGGAGCACAATCAGCAGTTAAAACAGCTATTGGTATATTTTTCTTATCAGTGACTAAAGCATCTCCTTCAAATTTATCATTAAGCTTTGAATTCTTACTTATGTAGTGAAATTTATTACTATGAACTTGATTTAATAAAACTATTTTTTTTGGGCTAGCTTTAATTTTGTTACTTACGACCTCAAGGTTTTTCAGCACAATCTTTTTTTTATCAGAAGAACCTAGTCCACAGTTCAAGCTTTTAAATACACCAGTAGACTTTCCACCCAATCTATTGAAGAAAGCATGTTGTAAGTTTTTAAATTTAGATAATTTTTTTGATTTAATCAGTTTAAAATCCAAGTCTAAATTTATTTTTTTGATTTGATATAAACATTACTTTAAATAAATGGCCCATTTGATTTTCATCAATTAACCTTTTAATTCTAAAATAAATATCAGCTTTTTTAGTAAATGGCATATTTTTAGATAATATTTCAGCTCTATCCAGTATGCCAAGTTTTGTTAAAAAATTTTTTTGATTAGTAGATAAAGATGAGCATGGCCCTAATTTTTCAATTATTTTATTAATTAAATTAAAACTTAAATTATAAGTTATATCTGAATTTCTAAAATTTTTTAAAATATCACAATATTTATGCTTGGAAACTGCCTGAAGAGTATTTTTCATCTGTTTTTCAAGGTATGCATAATCTATTATTAAAACTCCTCCATTATTAAGTTGAATTTTATTAATTATAGTTTTTAAGTATTTTGTAGCGAGTGGAGAGTATTCAATAAACTTTTGTTTATAGGATATCTTAAATTTTATTTCATTTTCAAATTTTTGCATATCAAATGGAATATCTAAATATTCTAGTTTTTTATCATGGACAAACTTTACATGTCTTTCGTACCATTTTTTTTCTTTTTTTAAGAACTGCTTAATAGGTAAAGCATCAAAGAATTCATTAGCAATAAAAATACATGGTAAATTATTTAACTCATCTAAACTATTTAACCATATAATTTTTTCGTCTTTAATATTAGCTTTTTGTGTTTGTTGGAGTAATTCACTTTTTTCTAATATATTAATTTTACAAGACTTCTTAAATTGAGGAAATTTACCAAAAGTTTTAACCAATACTTTCATCATTTCACCGTTACCAGCTCCTAACTCAATCAAATTAAATTGCTCAGGACAATCTAGCTTTTCCCAAAATGAAATTACCCAGATAGCAATCATTTCAGAAAAAAGTATGGATATGTTTGGTGCTGTTATGAAATCACCGCTCTTACCAAAGGGGTTTTTTACCATATAGTAACCATATTTTTTATTATACAGAGAGTCTTCTATAAATTTATCTAAAGTAAATAAATCATTTTTTTTATTTTTCATTATTTTTTAAATAAAATAAGAGTGTTCCAGCCATTAAAAAAAGAATACTGGTTAACTGGCCTAGCGTTAAGTTTAAAATTAAATAACCAATTTGAGGATCAGGTGATCTAAAAAATTCTGCAAGAAATCTAAATAAAGAATAAAAAATTAAAAATAAAGCCGATATTTTTCCTGGGCTTTGTAAATAATTTTTTTTAAATAAATATCCAAGCAAAAGAAATAAAATTATTCCTTCAAAAAAAGCTTCATATAACTGTGAAGGGTGTCTTTTAACATTGTCTATTAATACAAATTGTACTGACCAGGGTAGGTCAGTTGCCCTTCCAATGAGCTCTGAATTTATAAAATTTGCAATTCTACCAAAAAAAATTCCAATAGGCGCTGATAGCGCTACTAAATCTAAGAATATAAATTTATTAACTTTATGTTTGCTTGAAAATAATTGAGAAGCAACAATGACACCAATTAAGCCTCCGTGAAAAGACATTCCACCATTCCATACCATTAGAATTTCAAATGGGTTTTCTAAATAATATTTTAGATTATAAAATAACACATACCCAATCCTTCCACCTAGAATTATTCCTATAATTAGATATGTAATAAAATCGTCAAATAGATCTAGTATATGCTGGTTTTTAATTAGTCTTTTTTTACAATATGCCCATCCCAATATAATTCCAATGATATAAGCCAAAGAGTACCATCTAATTTCCAATGATAAAATTTGAAAAGCTACTGGGTTAAAATTATTAATAAACATTTTTAAAAAACTGAGTATAAAGTATATTAATTTTAAAAATTTATATATGACAAAATCAAAATTTGTAATTGATAAATTAGCAAAACTGTTTGAACAAGGCTTGATTTCTTATAAAGATTTAAGTTCTGAAGTAGTAAATGTTTTGAAATCAAAAAGAGATGAGATAGTTTTTAAAATGAAATTAACAAGCAAAGATGAAACTGATATTTTAATTAAAAGAGTTGAAAGCCTTGAAAAAAAAATAGAAAAATTAGAGAAAAATAAATTAAAAAAAAAGCTACAAAGGTAAAAAAACCTTAACTCTTAACCCGTTAAGGGGAGACTTCTCTAACATAATATTTCCCCCATGTGACTTTATAATATCTGATGTAATGGACAATCCAAGACCAACACTAGACCTTGAATCTCCTCTGCTTTTATCTAGTTTATAAAAAGGTTTGAAGACATTCTGGTATTCATTTTCAGGAATGCCGAGACCATCATCGTCAATAGTAATTATTATATTATGATTTTTTTTAGATAATCCAAGGTTTATTTTATTTCCATATTTAATGGAGTTATCAATTATGTTATTTAAGGATCTTTGTATTAAATTTTTTCTACCATTCATATAAACTCTGGGAATTAGTTCTTTCGAAATATTGATATTATCATATTTATTGATTGTCCTTTCTATTAATTCTGAAATATCAAAAGTTTCATTTTTTTCTAAATAAGATGAGCTAGTAAATTGTAGATACTCACTAAGCATTTTTTCCATTTCATCTATATCTGAAGACATTTTTTTTGATAATTTTTCATCTTTAATAAAAGATAATTGAAGTTTTAGTCTTGTTAACGGTGTTCTTAGGTCGTGGCTTATTCCAGATAACATCTCAGATCTTTGATTGAGATGTCTCATTATTCTTTTTCTCATTTTATCAAATTCTAAACCTGCCTGTCTTATCTCCAATGCTCCAGAGGGTCTATATTCATCAATATTTTCACCTCTACCAAATCTTTCAGCAGCTTTCGCAAGGTTAACAATTGGCCTCGTTTGATTTTTTAAAAATATTATTGCTATGGTTATCATCAGTAATGCTGGGAGTGTTATCCATAATGCAAACATTCTTGCAGAGGCAGTTGCCAATCTATTTTTTGGAATAAAAAATTCAAAATAACCATTATTATGTTTTATGTTTATATGAACGAGCTCTTTATAAGCAGTCGTATCAAACCAGTAATTTCCAACACCCATAATTGACTTTAATTCTCTCCTTAAAGTCCTATCAATTGGGCTAAACCACCTTTCTTTTGATAGTTTTTCAAATAATCCATCATTCTTGAATTCAACATTAAGATCCAAATAAATTGAAAAAAGGGCAGATAAATCATTATTATTATATATACCGTTATCGTAAGCTGTAACGAAAGTTTTCATCTCACCAACTAGTGCCCGCGTCATACCTTTATTTGTTTTAATCCATAGACTATCAAAAAAAACAATTGTTATAACTAGTTGCAAGACAATAATGGGTACTGCTACAATTAATAAGCCCCTATAAAATAATCTTCGAGGTAATAAGTTTTTTATAAATTTATTCAATCCATAAGACATAGCCTACACCTCTTAATGTTTGTAAATATTTTGGATTTTTAGGATCGGTTTCTATTTTTTTTCTTAACCTAGTAATTATTACATCTATAGATCTTTCTTTATCTAAATTTATTAATTTTCCAATATCTTCTCTTGTAAACGTTTTACCAGGATTATTAATCATTTTTTCTAAAATAATTTTCTCAGTATTATTTATTTTAAATTCATTTTTATCTTTAATAATTAAAAGTTTATTAAGATCAATCTTAATATTATCAAAATCAATAATTCTTTTTTGATTATTTTTTTTTGTTTTATTAAGAATATTTTTTATTCTTAATAAAAGTTCTTTGGGTTCAAAGGGTTTAGGTAGATAATCATCTGCCCCAATCTCTAATCCCTCAACTCTATCTTTTGCATCTCCTTTTGCTGTTAAGAGAATTATAGGTGTATCAATTTTTGTTTTATTATCTTTAATAAATTCTAACCCACTTTTCCCAGACATCATCACATCTAAAACAATTAAATCAAATTTAATAATTAAAGTTTTCTCTGCAGCATTTTCTGCACTATTTGAGGTAGTGACTAAAAAATTATTTTCATTTAAATATTGTTTGACTAAAGATCTAATTCCATCGTCATCATCTATAACTAAAATATGAGCTATAAAATTATTCATTAATTATTTTTTTTAAAACATTATCAAAATTAAGAACTTGTTCAGAGTTTGAGTTTAAAAGAGCATTGTAGATTCTTTTTTTTTGAGATGAAAACACTTCTTCAAATACTTTTTCTCCATTGTCATTTAAAAAAATATGCTTTACTCTTGTATCATACTTATCTTTTTCAAAAAAAATAGTTTCAAGTTTAATTAAATCCTTTAAGACCCTGTTTAAACTTTGCTTAGTAACTTTTAGTTTTTTAAGCAGTTCTGAAATTGTAATTCCTTTATACATTGAAAGTAGATGTAAAACTTTATGATGTGCTATCCCAATGGAGTATTTATCCAACGTTTTCCTAGCATCAGCAAAAGATTCTCTATAGCTTGTAAATAGCCTTTCAATCAATTGCTTTAACTGGGCATCTTTTAAATATAAAAGTTCTTTCATTATGGGTAAGTTATATTGACATATTCTAGATACAAAGATAATTTTAAAATAATTAAATTATTTCACACATGATACCCTACGATAAAAGATCTGGTAAAATCTGGTATAATAACGAGCTTGTCGACTGGGCTGACGCCAATATTCATATTTTAAACCATGGACTTCATTATGCAAGCTGTGTATTTGAAGGAGAAAGAGTTTATGACGGATCAATATTCAAATTAAAAGAACACACTACAAGACTTTTTTATTCGGCTAAAAGAATGGGTATTACAATGCCATATTCAGAAACAGAAATAAATGATGCATGTAATAAAATTATTTCAGTTCAAAATATAAAAGATGGTTATGTAAGACCAATGGCCTGGAGAGGTAGTGAAATGATGGCGATCTCTGCGCAGCAAACAAAAATTCATGTTGCTGTAGCAACCTGGGATTGGGGTTCTTATTTTGATCCAAAATTGAAAGTTAATGGAATTAAATTAAATATTTCAAACTGGAGAAAGCCACCCCCAAATACAATACCGTGGGATACAAAAGCATCAGGTCTATACATGATCAATACTCTGTCAAAACATGAAGCAGAACAACAAGGTTATACGGATTCTTTAATGCTGGATCATGAGGGAAATGTTGCGGAGGCAACTGGAGCAAATGTTTTTTTTAAAGATAAAAATGGAGAAATACATACTCCAATTCCAGATTGTTTTTTAGACGGAATTACAAGAAGAACAGTCATTGAGATTGCAAAATCTAAAGGAATTAAAATTAATGAGAGAAAAATTAAACCAGAAGAACTAAAAGATTTTGTTGGTTGTTTTTTAACTGGGTCAGCTGCAGAAGTAACGCCAGTATCATGTATTGCAGACAATCAATTCAAAGTTTGTGAAACTATAATTGATTTAAATGAAAGCTATCAAGCTTTAGTCAGAAAAAAATAGATTATTTACTTTTTATTATCTTCAGATATTGCATGGTCAATACCTTTTCTTAAATATTCATAACCAGTATATAGAGTTAAAAATGCCGAAAGCCAAAGCAGGATTATGCCAATAGTTTGTGCATTATAATCCTGAAAGTTTAAAATTTTATTACCAGTTTCACCTGTCAGCAAAAGTGCTATGGCAACCATTTGTAAAAAAGTTTTTAATTTTGCTAAATTAGTTACAGGTAATTTAATTTGTCCTCTAGCTAAAAATTCTCTTAAACCTGAAATTAGTATTTCTCTTGTAAGGATTATAATTGCAGCAATAACCTCGTAATGTTTAATTGTTCCACTCATAACTAACAATATAAGTGCTGTCGCAACAATAATTTTATCCGCTATAGGGTCAAGTAATTCACCTAACTTAGACTCTTCACTCATCATTCTTGCTAACATTCCATCTAAAAAATCAGTAAATGAAGCGATTACAAATAATACGCATGCAGTTAAGTCACCGTAAAAGCCTGGCAAATAAAATGCTAGAACAAAAAAGGGTACAATTATTATCCTACCAATTGTTAAAATATTTGGAATTTTTTTAAGCATAATTATTCGTGAAAAAAGTTATATATCTTTTTTGCAACTTTTTCCTCAACACCTTCAACTGATTTAATTTCATCAAAACTTGCAGATTCCACTGATCTAGCAGAGCCAAAATGATTCAATAGGGCTCTTTTTCTAATTGATCCAATACCATCAATCTGATCTAGTAAAGATTTTGTAATTCCCTTTGCTCTTTTTGCTCTATGAGAGGTGATGGCAAATCTATGTGCTTCATCACGAAGTCTCTGCATAAAGAAGAGGGTGGGGTCATTCTTATCAAATTTAAATGATTTTCCTTTGTAGAAAAAAGTTTCATCACCACTATTTCTTAATTTACCTTTAGCAATAGCAATCATAGGAAGATCATGTAAGCCAAATTCATCCAATACTTCTTTGGCAGATGAATATTGACCTTTACCACCATCAATTAATATCAAATCAGGGAGAGTTAAATAGTTTCCCCTTTCTAACATTGCCCTTTTAAATCTTCTTGTAAGAACTTCTTTTAACATTGCAAAATCATCTTGTTCAGCACCTTTTGTCTTAATATCAAATTTTCTATATCTTTTTTTAACAAACCCTTCATTGCCAAAAGTAATCATAGCGCCTACACTATTGGTTCCTGAGATATGGCTATTATCATAAACCTCAACTAAGTTT
>Ga0307986_10003160_pt1 | contig 11573 bp, 11 predicted proteins | sample EllFjometageno82_FD_203170 | JGI IMG/M metagenome (GOLD analysis project Ga0307986, IMG submission 203170) | Marine microbial communities from Ellis Fjord, Antarctic Ocean - #82 | ecosystem: Environmental > Aquatic > Marine > Unclassified | place: Southern Ocean | collected 2014-10-09
CTAAAGAAAAAGACGTCACCCAAGTTGAAGCCACTAAATAGTTTCCTTAACATATACCTTCAATGATCAAAAAGTTTGTAGTAGAGAATGATTTTAGTGATACACGTTTTGATCGTTGGTTTAAGAATAAAGTTTTAGACATTCCACAAAGTTTAATTGAAAAAATTATAAGAAAAAACCAGGTAAAGGTTAATGGCAAGAAAACTAAAACCTCTTACCGAGTTCAGGAAAATGATATAATTGAAGTTTTTAATATTGAAAAAGTAAAAAAAACTGAAAAAAATTTAATTACACAATATATTCCATCTAATACTGAGAGAGATAAATATGATGATTTTATTATAGAAAATAATGAAAATTTTATTGTTATAAACAAACCTGCTGGTATAGCGGTTCAATCTGGAACAAAATCTTTTAAAAATGTAGTCGATACTTTAAGAGAAACAAAATACTTCGAACATACAAAACCTTTTATAGTTCATAGGCTTGATAAAGAAACCTCAGGTATTCTAATAGTAGCAAAAACTAGAGAATATGCACAATTATTTACATCTTTATTTCGCATAAGAAAAATCCATAAAATATATTTGGCTGTAGTATATGGTGAAGTTTCCAGCAAAATAAAAGTTCTAGAAGATGATTTAGTTTTATATGAAAAAGAAAGAAAAATTGTTCAAAAAGCAACTTCTTATATAAAAATTTTAAAGAATAATTCTGATTATTCTTTGCTAGAACTACGACCTATCACTGGCAGAAAACACCAGCTTAGAAAACAATTATACAATATAGGGAATTCAATCATTGGAGATGATAAATATTACGTTAAAAGAGGTAAAGATTTTATAAAAAGCAAAAACTTAATGTTACATGCATATGAAATCAAGTTTATGATTAATAACGTAAAATATAATTTTAGAGCAGATTTCAATGAAGAGTTTAAAGACTTTCTTACAAAAAAAGACCTAAATATTTTTTAAATTTTTTAAAAATATATCTCTTAATTTAATTTCCATAGTCGAAACATTAATTTTACTCTCAATTTTTACAGATGTAATTTTTGAGTTATTTAATCCACACGGAATTATTTTTTTATAGAAATTTAAGTCATTATTTATGTTGATAGAAAATCCATGATAAGCGATCCAATTACTAACCCGTATCCCAATAGCTGCAATTTTTTTATCTTTAACCCAAATTCCAATTTTTTTTTTGTCAGAATAACTTTTAATTTTGTATAATTTTAAAAAATCAATGATACTTATTTCAATTTGTTTTATTAAATTTTTGATATCTTTTTTTCTCTTATTTAGATTTAAAACAAAATAAACAATTTTTTGACCTGGCGCATGTAGTGTTATCTTACCACCTCTATTAGTTTTAATAATTTTAATTTTTTTATCTAAAACTTCATTTTCTTTAGATCTTATACCGCCTGTAAAAGTTAATGGATGCTCAAGTATCCACACTAATTCACTAGCATTTGATTTATTGACTAATTTAACTCTTTTTCTAAGAAATGAAAAAGCTGTTTTATATTGTACTCGTTTTTTGCTAATTTTTACCTGTATAGTCATTTTAGTTTGAATTTTACCACTAGATAAACTAATAGTCTCACAAATAATGTAATAGGAATTTTTATGAGTTTAATAAAGTCTATAGGTAATACAAAAGTAAACTTAGACTTTAATAAAAATTTTATAACCACTTTTAGCGATAAGATTAATATTGGTGACCTTCAATTCATCAACCAAACGTTAAAAGATTTACATCCTTCTGATGTTGCTAATTTAATAGAAAATTTATCTTACGAAACACGTGTTAAATTAATTGAAATTGAATCTTTTAATATCGCTCCTGAAATATTCATAGAACTTAATGAGTCAATACAAAGTGAAGTTTTACAACTTTTATCCATAGATTCAATTTCAAACATTATTAAGAGATTGGAATCAGATGATGCGGTTTCTATTTTAGAAAATTTAGAATTAGAAAAAAAAAATTTAATTCTAGATAAGTTGCCCCCTAAAGATAGATTTCTTTTAGAAGAAGGGCTTAGTTATCCAGAAGATTCTGCTGCTCGGATTATGCAACGAGAATTTACAGCTATACCAAGTGATTGGACAGTTGGCCAAACAATTGATTATCTAAGAGAAAGTAAAGACCTACCTCAGGAATTTTTAGAAATTTTTATAGTAGACAATGATTTTAAACCGATTGGTACCGTTCCTTCTTCAAGAGTTCTTAGAACTTCAAGAGACTCAAAGATGAATTTAATAATGAGAGAAATGCCAGTTCTTATCTCGGTAAATATGGACAAAGAAGAGGTGGGTCAAGCATTTGAGAATTACAACCTGGTGTCTGCTGGAGTTATAAATAAAAATAATAAGTTAGTAGGGATGATCACAGCTGACGATATTGTTACAGTTGTGCAGGAAGAAGCCGAAGAAGACGCGCTAAGACTTGCCGGTGTGGGCAATGAAGAAATTACTGACTCTGTTTTTGTTAAAACAAAAAGAAGATTTAATTGGTTACTTATAAATCTAGGAACAGCTTTAATTGCTTCTTGGGTGATAAGTATTTTCGGTGCAGAAATTGAAAAGGTAGTTGCTCTAGCTTTTTTAATGCCAATTGTTGCTTCTATGGGTGGCAATGCAGGCATGCAAACTTTAGCGGTCACTATTAGAGCTATAGCAACTAAAGAACTATCTAGCAGTAACATAAATAAAATTATTGGTAAGGAATTTTTAATAGGAGTTTTAAACGGAATAATATTTGCTATTATAACAGGGATTGTAGTTCAATTATGGTTTAAACAATTCGATCTATCAATCATTATAGCCGCTTCTATGGTTTTAAATATGATAGTGGCAGGTTTATTTGGAATTTTAATTCCTGTAACTCTGAAAAAAATGAATATAGATCCCGCGTTAGCATCTAGTGTTTTTGTGACTACTGTTACAGATGTAATTGGATTTTTATCATTCTTAGGAATAGGATCTTTAGTCTTTTTATAAATTATCAATTAGTCTTACGTTGTTGATATGGTATGCTATAAACAAATTATAATTTTCATTTATATTTTTTGGACTTTTTAACGTTTTAGTGTTTAAACATTCCAAGTAATCAATTCTATTTATTCCTAATTTTTTAATTAAATCGATTACATAAATTTTTTTTTTATTTAAAATTTTTAATAATATATTTTTTTTATTATCTCTTAAAAATTTATATATATTAGATGCGATTTTTTTCTGATTTTTATCAAGTTTAATATTTCTAGATGATAGAGCGATTCCATTTCTCGCTCTTATGGTTGGGCAGCTAACCACCGTAGTTTTAATTTTATTTTTAGCAATATGTGATTTGATTAATGCTAGTTGTTGAAAATCTTTTTGCCCCATATATATATATCGGGGCTTGATAATTTTTAAAAACCTATTAACAACATTAATGACTCCATTAAAGTGATTAGGTCTAAATTTTCCGCAAAGTTTATTTGAAAATTTATCTAAATAAATAGGTGTGTCAATTTTATGGGAATATATGTCTCCACTGTCAGGAATATAAAGGTATTTAGCTTTTGTTTTTTTTAGAAGTTTAATATCTTTAATTAAATTTCTTGGGTATTTAACAAAATCTTTAGTAGAATTAAATTGTTTAGGGTTGACATATATTGAGACTAAAACATTTTTTGATTCTTTTGTAGCTTTGCTTATTAGGCTTAAATGACCCTCATGTATTGAACCCATTGTTGGTACGAAAGATATATCTTTTTTTTTATACAATTCTTGAATTAAATTAATTTTGTTTTTAAATATTTTCATTTGTAATAATTGTATTTTAAAAGTAAAAGAAATGTATGTTAAGACAAGCTATAATACCATTAGCAGGGCAGGGAACAAGACTTTTGCCATTATCAAGTATTTCTCCTAAGGAGTTATTGCCTATAAATGGCAAATCTAATTTAGAGCATATTCTTGATGAGTGTATAGAAGCTGGAATTAAAGAATTTATATTTATTATATCTAAAAAAAAGGAAAGTATAAGAAAATACTTTTTTAATGACCAATTATATAGATCTATTTTAGCTAAAAAAAAAGATAAAAGAATTCTTCAGGTTTATAAAAAGCTCAAGACATATCAAAAAATGATAAAATTTGTTTATCAAAACAAACCCAAAGGAACTGGAGACGCAATACTTAAATGCAAAAAGCTCATTAAGTCATCTCATTTTTTAATGCTTTTTCCCGACGATCTTATTATCAAAAAAAATTGTTCTAAAGAAATGATATTATTACACAAAAAAACAAAAGCATCTGTAATAGCAACTAAAACAGTTAAGAAAGTAGATGTATCCAGGTACGGCGTTCTTTCATTTACAAATAAAAAAAAAAATTATTTTACAATTAAAGATGTAATCGAAAAACCATCCATAAAAGAAGCTCCCTCAAATCATGCTATTATAGGTCGTTATATTTTACCAAAAAAAATAATGCATAAATTAAAATTTCTAAAACCAGGCAAGGGTGGAGAAGTACATGTTACAGATGCTATAAAACAATTAATATATGATGGTGAGGTTTTTTATGGAAATATATTTAAAGGCAAGTATTTAGACTGTGGTACGTTGAGTGGGTATATTAACTCAGGAATTAAAATTTCAAAGGAATCAAAAGAATGAAACTCTGTATGATAGGAACAGGATATGTAGGGCTTGTTAGCGGAACATGTTTTGCTGATATAGGTCACACAGTCTATTGCGTCGATAGCAATAAAAGCAAAATAGAAAAATTAAATTCAGGTAAATCACCAATTTACGAACCTGGTCTGAATGATCTAATTAAAGTTAACCACAAAGCTAAAAGACTTTTTTTTACCTGCAACCTTCCAGATGCACTAAAAAAAACTGATATTGTTTTTATATGTGTTGGCACACCAAACAAGAAAAACTCTTTATCAGTGGATTTAAGTTATGTTTTTAATGCCACTAAAGAAATCTTAAAACATTCAAAAGCAAAAAAAATTATAGTAACAAAATCTACTGTTCCAGTTGGAACAGGTGATTCAATAGAAAAAATTCTTAAAAATAAAAAAAAATTTACAGTTATTTCCAACCCTGAATTTCTGCGAGAAGGTGAGGCTATTAGAGACTTCAGGTATCCTGACAGAATAGTTATTGGTTCTAACTCACCTAGTTCATTCAAAATAATGAAGAATCTTTACCTACCTCTAGTAAATAAAGGTGCTAAATTTTTTACTACAAATAGGAGGGGAGCAGAGTTAATTAAATATGCCTCCAATGCTTTTCTTGCTACAAAGATTACCTTTATAAATGAAATTGCTAATCTTTGTGAAAAAACAGGTATTAATATTGAAGATATCTCCTTAGGAATGGGTAGTGATTTAAGAATTGGAAGTCGTTTTTTACGTGCTGGACCAGCTTATGGTGGTTCTTGTTTTCCAAAAGACACTAAAGGTTTAGTTTCAATAGGTAATAAAGTGAACATTGATCTCTCTATTGTTAAATCTGTAATTAAATCAAATGAAAAAAGAAAACAATTACTTTTAAATAGGATCCACCAAATTCTTGGTAAAAATATTAAAAATAAAAATATCACTTTTTTAGGCGTAACCTTTAAACCAAACACTGATGATATGAGAGACTCTGTAAGCCTTCTTATGATTCCTTACCTACACAAGATAGGTGCAAAAATTTCTTACTACGATCCAACAGGTGAAAAAAAGGAATTTAATCAACTTAAAAATTGTAAATTTAATCCAGAAATAAAAATTGCCTGTAAGAATGCTGATCTTGTAGTTTTACACACGGATTGGGATGAATTTAAATCTCTTGATTTTAACAAGTTAGTTAAAAATAAAAAATTTATATTGTATGATTTAAGAAATCTTTACAGTTCTATTGACATGAAAAAAAATAATATAAAATATTTTTCAATTGGAAGACCTAGCACTAGTTAATTTCAAATATAGCTTCTATCTCAACAGCTACACCTAGAGGAAGGCTGTTTGTGCTCACAGCAGCTCTAGTATGCATTCCAATGTCACCAAATATTAAAGATATTATTTCAGAGGCTCCATTTATTACTTTTGGTTGTTCTATGAAAGTACTTGTTGAGTTGACGTAGCCTGTTAATTTTACGCAGCTTTTAATTCTCGAGAAATCGTTATTACAAGCAGATTTAACTTGAGCAATAATACTTAAAGCACATCTTTTTGCAGCATTATATCCTTCATCTGTAGTGAGGTCTTGCCCAAGTTTACCTTTAATCAAAACACCGTTCTCATCAATTGATAATTGACCAGAAATAAACAATAAATTTCCAACTATTTTTGAAGCCAAATAAGCGCCCACAGGCTTAGTAGGCTCAGGTAATTTTATATTTAAATTTTGAATTTTATCTAAAATATTCATTTTTTATTTTTATTTTTTAAAATATTTTTAGCTGGTTTGATTATTTCCACCCCTTTATTTAGCTTTGAACCTAACATTTTACTAAAATTCTTAGTTTTGCAATTACTTTTTAAAATATTCCAAGTACATTTTTCTTCAGTAGCACTTGACACATTAATAATTAAAAAGCTCGCAAGTATCATAAAAATTATTTTCATTTTTTTTTCCTTTTTTTAATTTTACTGTTTCTATCATACTCTTTTCTTTTTTCTATTAATATTAAAGCTTCTTCAATTGTTATTTTTGACAGGTCTTTTTCATCAGGTATTGTTGCGTTTAATGATTTGTATTTTAGATAAGGGCCAAATTGTCCTTTCATAATTCTAATTGGTTTTTTATCAACAGGGTGTTCTCCTAAGTCTTTTATTATTAAGGTGGATACTCTTCCAGGTTTTGCTTTTGCTATCAATGTAATAGCTCTGTTAATTCCTATAGAAAATATTTCTTCTACATTTTCCAGTCTTGCTGATTTATTTTCACATTTTAGATATGGACCATATCTACCTGAATTTAAAATTATATCTTTCCCTGTCTCAGGATTTTGTCCAAGGACTCTAGGTAGTGAGCATAAAAATTTTGCTTGAATTAACCCAACACTATCTACATTTATTCCTTTTGGTATAGAGACATTCTTTGTATTAATTTCTTCTTTTATTTTTTTCTTTTTTATGAGAATTTCTAGTCGAGGCTCTAATTCTTTTTCGTATTGTAGATATGGGCCAAATCTTCCATTTTTTAAATAGATGTTTTTTCCAAACTCATTTGGTCCAATTAGTTTTGGCTCTTTTAAATTATATTGTGTTGTTGCTTTTGTTTTTGACAGCGGTCTAGTAAATTTACATTCAGGATAATTTGAGCACCCAATAAATGCACCACCTTTAAAGCTATTTTTTAAACTTAATTCACCATTGCTACAAATTTTACATTTACGATCTATTGAGTCTTGGCCACTTTTTTCAAAGATTAAATTTCCAAGGCTTTCATTTAGTAGATCTAAAACCTCACGTGTTCTTTTTTTTTTAACAGAATTTACATTTATAAAGAAATCTTTCCAAAAACCTTCTAAGACTTTAATCCAATTAATTTTACCACTTGTAATCTCATCTAGCTGGTTTTCTAGACCTGCGGTAAAATTATAATCTACATATTTAGTAAATAGTTTCTCTAAAAATGCAGATATTAATTTACCTCTGTCGGTAGGATAAAACCGTTTATTAACTATCTCCACATAACCCCTTGTTGACAATACTGAAATAATACTTGCATAAGTTGAAGGTCTGCCTATACCAAGTTCTTCCATTTTTTTAACCAAACTAGCTTCAGTATATTTAGGTGGTGGTTCTGTATAGTGTTGTTCATCAATAATCTTTAAAATGTTAACCTTATCTCCTACAGAACATTCAGGTAAAATATTTGTAGCATCCTCATCATTTTCTTGAATTTTGTAAACTTTTAAACATCCATCAAATTTAACAGCAGAACCATTTGCTTTAAAATTAATAGTTTTATCTTCAGATTCTATAAGAATACTATTTCTTCTGAATTCTGCTGATTTCATCTGTGAAGACAAAGCTCTAGTCCAGATTAACTCATAAAGTTTAAGTTGATCAGAATTGATATATTTTTTTAATTCTTCAGGTTTTCTTTTTATTTCAGTAGGTCTAATTGCTTCATGTGCTTCTTGAGCATTTTTTATTTTTTTACTATTATACGTGTTTGGAGTATCTGGCAGATATTCTTTTCCAAAATCTTTTATAATTAAATCACGGAATTCAGTAATTGCTTCTTTAGAAATTTGAGTTCCATCAGTTCTCATATAAGTGATCAGACCAGTAGTTTCTCCATCTATTTCTATTCCTTGATAAAGTCTTTGTGCAATTTGCATAGTTCTAGAAGCACCAAACCCAAAATTACTTGAAGCAGTTTGCTGTAGTGTAGAAGTAGTAAATGGCGCTAAAGGATTTCTTTTATACACTTTAGAATTAATATCTTTAATTTTAAACTTTGATTTATTAATTACATTTATTGCTTCGTCTACCTCAATCTTATTTCTAAATGAAAACTTTTCAATTTTCTTTTCTCGAAAAAGAGTTAATTTGGAAATAACGTTTTTACTGTCTTTATTTATAAAATTTGAAATTAAAGTCCAATACTCTTCAGGTTTGAACAATTCAATTTGATGTTCTCTTTCAGTAATTAATTTTAAAGCAACTGACTGCACTCTTCCTGCGGATTTTGATCCTGGAAGTTTTGACCATAAAATAGGAGAGATATTAAAACCAACAAGGTAATCTAAAGCTCGACGAGCAAGATAAGCTTCAACCAATGGAACCTCAATCTGCCTAGGATTGTCAATTCCTTTAAGAATTGCATTTTTAGTAATTTCATTAAAAACTACGCGCTCTAAAATTTTGTCTTTAAGTATTTTTTTTTCAATCAAATGCTCTTTAATGTGCCAAGCAATTGCCTCTCCTTCGCGATCAGGATCAGTTGCTAATATAATTTTGTCAGAAATTTTAGCTGCTTCAGTAATTTCTTTTAAATATTTTCTTGAAAAAGAGTTTGTCTCCCACAACATTTCAAATTTATTATCAGGATCAACAGAACCATTTTTTGAGGGTAAATCCCTTATGTGTCCATAGCTTGCTAAAACTAAATAATCTTTTCCAAGATATTTATTTATTGTTCTTGCTTTCGCAGGACTTTCTACAATAACTAGATTCATTTAAACATTTATTCTCAAATCCTTATGACTTGTCAAATAAAAATAATTTTTATTAAATGGACCTAGTAAAAATTAGTTTTATTTTCTGTCTTTTCTCTAATACGAGATATATTTTCTCTGTGTGTGTAAGTAACGATAATAAAAATTATAAAAAAAAATAGACTCATATTAAAGTTACTTAAAGTGACGGAGTACAATAAAACTACCACTGATGAAATTAGCGAAGATAAAGAGGAGTATTTTGAAAAGTATAAAGTTACAACCCAACTAATTATAAAAATAAGCCCAAGGTATATTGAAAAAGCAAAAAGGATACCTAAGTACACTGCGATTCCTTTTCCACCTCTAAATCTTAACCAAATAGGAAAAACATGACCAAGAAAGCAAAAAAGAGCTGAAAGATAAATATAATCTGGAAAAAAATTTAATGTGATTAAAACAGAAGTATATGCTTTTAAACCATCCAATAGTAGTGTCATAGCTCCTAAGAATTTTTTACCTGTTCTCAACACGTTGGTTGCACCAATATTGCCAGAACCTATTTCCCTAATATCCTTTTTGAGAAAAATTTTTATTAGCACCAAACCAAAAGGTATTGAGCCTAATATATATGAATAGACTGATATGTATATTAATTCTATAAACACTAAGATTTAAAAGCTAATTCACCATTTAAAAAAGTCATAAGAACTTTCCCTTGAACTTTCCTTTCTTCTACAGCAGTATTTTTAGACTTAGATTTAAGCAAGTCTGCTTTTATAACCCATGGTACATCAAGATCAAAAACACACATGTCTGCATCAGACCCTGTTTTTAATGTGCCTTTGTTAATTTTTAAAATTTTAGCTGGATTGATCGTTAATGTTTCTATTATTTTTTTTAATGGTAGGGATTCATTATGATGCATCTCAAGGGCAAGAGGTAGCAATGTTTCTATCCCAATAGCTCCTGTAGCTGCTTGAGCAAATGGAAGTCTTTTTCCTTCTTCATCTTCTGGTGTATGGTCTGAAACTATAACATCAATTAATCCAGATTTTATTCCTTGAACCAGAGCAATTCTGTCATCTTCAAGTCTTAAGGGAGGAGATATTTTTAAAAAGGTTTTAAAATCTCCAATATCATTTTCGTTTAAAGAAAGATTATTTATAGAAACTCCAACTGTAAAATTTAATCCACTTTCTTTATTTCTCTTTATTACCTCTAAAGATTCTTTCGATGATATTTGATTTATGTGATACCTACACGGAAATTCGTTCAGTAAAGAAAGATCTCTTTCAATAATTATTTTTTCAGCAATATAAGATATTCCTTGTAAGCCAAGCCGTGTTGATACTTCTCCTTCATTTATACAACCATTTTTGGACAGCTCATAATCTTCTGCATGCTGCATAATTAACACCCCAATGTCCGAAGCATAGTCCATTATCTTAGCCATTGTTTCAGTGCTTTGAACTGTTTTAACAACATCTGTAAATCCAACAATACCTTTAGCCGACAGTAGACCAAATTCAGTCATTTGTTTTCCTTCTGTTTCTCGTGTTAGTGTCGCCGAAGGAAATAAATTAACAGATGCTTTGTCTCTCCCTCTTCTTATTATAAAGTCGACCATTGAAACATTATCAATAAGAGGTTTAGTGTTAGGCATTGTAACTATAGAAGTAACACCACCAGCTAAAGCTGCACGACTTAGTGTTCTAAAATTTTCCTTGTATTCGTAGCCTGGCTCGCCAACAAATGCTTTCATATCAACAATCCCAGGTATTAATATTTTGTCCTTAAGATCAATCACTTCTGCGGTTTGCGTAGCATCAGTTTTTTTTACGTCTTTACCAATTAATTTAACTTTTCCATTTTTATCAACAATAACACAACCTTTCTCATCCATTTCTTGAGATGGATCGATAATTCTTGCGTTAATTAAAATTTTTTCAGTCATTTATTTTTTACAGTACATTTTCAAACAGGCCATCCTTACAGCTACTCCCAATTCTACCTGCTCTTTAACAAGACTTACGTTTATATCGTCAGCAAGTTTTGTATCTATTTCAACACCCCTGTTCATAGGACCTGGGTGCATTATTAAAGCATCTTTATTTGCAAATTTTAATTTTTCTGGTGTTAGGCCATAAAATTCATAATATTCCCTTTTTGACGGCAGGAAAGATCCTTGCATACGTTCATTTTGAAGTCTTAGCATCATTACAATATCACATCCGTCTAATCCTTTTTTCATGTCAGTAAAACTTTTAACACCAAGTCTTTCTATTGATTTTGGCATCAATGTTTTAGGTGCAATGACATTTATTTCAGCTCCTAACATGTTCATTAAATAAATATTAGACCTTGCAACACGTGAATGAAGGATATCACCACAAA
>Ga0307986_10003161_pt1 | contig 11571 bp, 13 predicted proteins | sample EllFjometageno82_FD_203170 | JGI IMG/M metagenome (GOLD analysis project Ga0307986, IMG submission 203170) | Marine microbial communities from Ellis Fjord, Antarctic Ocean - #82 | ecosystem: Environmental > Aquatic > Marine > Unclassified | place: Southern Ocean | collected 2014-10-09
TTACTTCCACTTAGCAGCTAACATTACTTCTAATGCTGCAGCTTGGTTTTTTCCATAATTTGCTACTTTAGTTTCTAAATCTTGTTTAAATCCAAGACCCATTTGTTTAAGCAATGCATGAGGCTCTACACCTGCAATCATTGGATATTCAAACGTATTATTAACTATGTGCTCTTGTGCTTCTTTAGTTAATAAAAACTCAAGTAGTTTAATCGCATTAGCTTTGTTTGGAGCATTTTTTAATACACCACCACCACTAATGTTCATGTGAGTTCCTCTATCTTCCTGGTTTGGAAAGAATGGTAAAACTTTCTTAGCAGCTGCTTGTTGCTCTGGACCTTTTTTACCAGACAACATTAAAGCTAAGTAGTATGTATTAGCTACTGCTAAATCAGCTTCACCTGCTGCTACAGCTAAAATTTGAGCTCTATCGTTTCCTTTAGAATCTCTAGCCATATTGGCAACTATTCCTTTAGCCCATTCTGCGGTTGCTTTTTTTCCATTATTTTTAACTAATGAAGCAACAAGAGATTGGTTGTAGATGTTGTTAGATTGTCTTATAACAACTCTATCTTTCCACTTTGGATCAGCAAGACCTTCATAAGTCATACCATCAAGTTCATTTGCACTAACTCTTTCAGGTGAGTAATACATAATTCTTGCTCTCTTAGCTATTCCAGTCCATTTAGAAGTTCTAAAGTTTTTTGGAACTGCAGCTTTAATTGCTGGAGACATAGAATTTTGGAACATTCCTTTTTTAGCGAATGCACCTAATCTTCCTGCATCAGCAGTAATATAAAGGTCAGCTTTTGAATCGGCGCCTTCTTCAGTTATTCTTTTTTGAAGAACTTTATCTTTACCCGATACAATATTTACTTTGATTCCAGTTTTAGCTGTAAATTTTTCGTATAGCTGAACATCTGAATCATAATGTCTTGCACTGAATACATTAACTTCAGCTGCAAACGTCATGTTTGCAAATAAAGCCATGAAAAATGCAATAATTGTAAGTTTTTTCATTTTTATCTCTATTTTGTTAATTTAATTAGATTAGAATGCTTATTATTAACATTGCGAATGATTATCAATCGCATAAATGTCGCACTATACAGAAATAGTTACTGTAAAATTAATATAAGAAGATTGCTTAAAAAGGACATCAATATAACAAATCCAATTAAAAAATTGCAGTACATAAACGTAACGGTACGGTTTCTAATTCTTCTTTTTCTTACAAAAGGTTTATCGTCAAGATCTGAAACATCTCTTTCACCAATAACTTTATAATCGTATGTCCAGCGCCATATAGAATTACCAAATCTTTCATCTTGATTGTTATAATAAACAATCCAAGCAACAATATATCTGTGTGAAATATAAAGAATAATTAAAATGAAACCACTTATGAGCATCTAAATATTTAATCATATTTAGATGATTTATTAAAGACTAATTAAAATTGTTCAGACTCTGTTGAACCTTCCATTGCAGTTGTAGAGCTTTTTCCACTACTTATAGTATTTGAAACTGCATCAAAATAGGATGTACCAACTTCTCTTTGATGTTTGACACTTGTATATCCATCTTTCTCTCTAGCAAATTCAAGTTCTTGAATTTTAGAATAAGCAGTCATGCCTTCAGTTTTATATTTCTCTGCAAGTTCAAAAATTGCAATATTTTGTGTATGAAAACCTGCAAGGGTAATGAATTGAAATTTATAACCCATTTCACTAATTTTTTGTTGAAACGTTGCAATCTCAGCATCTGATAAATGCTTCTTCCAATTAAAAGAGGGGGAACAATTATATGCTAATAATTTACCAGGAAATTTTTCATGTATTGCATCTGAAAACTTTTTAGCTTCTTCAAGGTTAGGAGTGGCTGTCTCACACCAAATTAAATCTGAATAAGGTGCGTAAGCTAAACCTCTTGAGATAGCTTGCTTTATACCCTGTTTAACATAATAAAAACCCTCTGGTGATCTCTCTCCTGTTAAAAAAGGTTTATCGTTTTTATCAAAATCATTAGTAATTAATTTTGCAGCATTCGCATCTGTTCGTGCTAAAATTATTAATGGTACATCGGCAATGTCAGCAGCTAACCTTGCAGCTTTTAAATTTTTAATCATAGTAGCTGTTGGCACCAAAACTTTTCCACCCATGTGTCCACATTTTTTTTCGCTGGCTAATTGATCTTCAAAATGAACTCCAGCAGCACCTGCTTTAATAAATTTTTTTGTTAGTTCAAAAACATTTAATGGTCCACCAAATCCTGCTTCACCATCTGCTATGATTGGAAGCATATAATCTGTTCTATCTTTTGATTGCATGTCACCATCACTAATCTCCATATGTTGAATTTGATCTGCTCTAACTAAAGCATTGTTCATAGACTCAACTAATTTTGGAGCACTATCGTATGGATATAAAGATTGATCTGGGTACATTTCACCAGCAGTGTTAGCGTCTGCAGCTACTTGCCAACCACTTAAATATATTGCTTTCAATCCTGCTTTTGCATGTTGAATAGCATGATTGCCAGATAATGATCCTAACGTATTAATATAAGATTCTGAATTTAACAGGTCCCATAATTTTTTAGATTGATGTTTACACATCGAATATTCAATTTTAATAGAACCACGTAATCGCTCAACCTCTTCTGGTGTATAATCTTTTTTAATTCCTGAAAATCTTTTTAAATCGTAAGAAACTTTAGCTTCAGAGCTCATAAGTAGGTCTTTCTAGGTTATGTATTAAGAAAATTAGATCGTATAAAATTAATGGTAAGAGGACTTACTTGTCTTCACTGTACTCTTGAGTGAATTCATTCATTCCACTTGAACCCCAATCACAATGGTCATCTCTAAGGTAAATACCAGATTGACTAAATTGATTTGGAGTGTTGTTTTCGTTAATTTCGCCTTGATTTTCTTGATGCTTGTTTATGTTTTTATTATCCATGTAAACTTTATAATTTACTAAATTTACAAAATCTAATTAAATCACTAAAAACGTTGTAAAACATAGAAACTTATTGTAAATTTAAATTTACAAAATTTACAAATAGAAGATATGAGTCAAGTAGATTTAAAAATTGGTCCAAAAATAAAGGCTTTTAGAAGACAATTGGGTTTACAAGCTAACAAGCTTGCTGAAGATCTGGGTATCTCTCCTAGTTATTTAAATTTAATTGAAAGTGGAAAAAGAAAAATAGATGGAGATCTACTACTTAAAGTTTGTGAAAAGTTAAATATTCAACTTTCAGACCTAACTTCTAAATCAGATATTAATTTAGAAAATACTATTTCTGAAATTCTTGATGATAAGTTATTTGAAGATTTAGATATTCTTGGCCCTGAAGTTAAAGATCTAGTTGGGACTAACCCAAAAATTGGTAGAGCACTTGTGAGGCTGGGAGATATTCTTAAAAAAAAGGATCATGAACTTATTAATAAAATTGAAAAAATTTCTGGTAAAATAGTAGATAATAGAAAAAACTCATTTCCTGGTGAAGTAATTTCTGATTTTCTTCAAGAGCATAAAAACTATTTTCCAAAATTAGAAGAATTTGCAAATAAGGTTTTTGATAAAATTCAAAAAGATAATAGAACAAGATATATTGCTCTATGTGAATATTTAAAAAAAGAATATTCAATAACAGTTAAAGATATACTTCCTGAAGAAGGAAAACCTTTTTCAAAAATCTATAATGAAAATAAAAAAGAACTTTTATTAAGTGATTATAGTTCTTTAGAAACTAAAAAACTTCATGCAGCAGCTCAAATAGCTCAAGAAGGAGCAATGAAGGATATAGATAATTATTTATCAAAATTTTCTTTTCCGTCTGAAGAATCAAAAAAATTAACAAAAGTTGCTCTATTAAATTATTGTGGTGCAGCGATTTTAATGCCCTACAAATTTTTTCATATAGAATGTAAAAAATTAAAATATGATTTAGAACTCTTACAAAATACTTTTGCTACATCTTTTGAGCAAGTCGCACATAGAGTCACATGTCTACAAGATCCTAAACTTCCAGGAATACCTTTTCATATGTTGAGAGTAGATATGGCTGGTAATATCTCTAAAAGATTTTCTTTATCGGGAATTGAAATTCCTCGTTACGGTGGTGCTTGTCCAAGGTGGAATGTGTATTCAGCTTTTACAAGACCTGGTGTAATTCAAGCTGCTGTTAGCAAAATGACTAATGGAGAAAAATATGTTTGCATCGCTAGAACAGTTGAGAAAGGTGTTGGAAGGTTTGGTCAATCTAAAAGTATTTTATCAATTGGTCTTGGTTGTGATGCAAAGTACGCTAAAGATTTTGTATATACAGAAAATATTAATGTTAGTGACAAAACATCTGAAATTCCAATTGGTGTTTCTTGTAGAACTTGCGATCGATTAGATTGTCCTCAAAGAGCTTTTCCACCATTACATAAAAAGTTTGATGTAGATATTAATTCTAGAGGTGTTTCAGTTTATGTTAACGATAAGTCCAGTTAGTTAAGACTTCCAATCACCAATTTTACTAAATAAAAAATTTCTAAAAGCAGTTATTCTTGCGGTATTTTTTAATGATTGTGGATAAACAAAATGTGCCTCTGTTATTGGCCCTTCTGAATTTGGAAGTACCTTGATTACATTGTTTGAATTTGTAATTAAATATTCTGGAAGTGCTGCAAGTCCTACCCCTGCTTCGACTGCTAAAAGTAAACCCATAACACTATTAACTTTCATCACTGGTTTTCTTTTTTTGGTATTTTTAATTCCAAGTTTTAACGCCCAATCAGGATCATACACAGGAGATGGTGCTCCTTTTCCAAATGAAATGAATTTGTGTTTGTTTAAATCTGCAACAGTTTTGGGCATTCCATATTTTTCTAAATACTTATTAGAACCATATATATAATATTTTATATCTATTAATTTTTTTTGAATATAATTAAGTTGTTTAGGTCTTCTCATGAAAATACCTATATCTGCTTGTCTTGTACTTAAATCTAATTCCTTGTCATCAAAAATTAATTCGATTTCTATTTCTGGGTTTAAGGTCATAAATTCTTGAATTCTAGGAGTAAGCCAGTGAGTTCCGAAACTTCTAACTGTAGTGATTGTTAATTTTCCACTTGGTTTATTCTTTTGATCACCCAAAGTTGATTCCACTTCCTTTAACTTGCTAATTACGTCGTGAGCTGTTTTAAAAAGATATTCACCATTTTCTGTTAAGGTTAGTCCTCTGGCATGTCTTTCAAATAATTGTACTTTTAAATCATTTTCTAGAGCTTGAATTTGTCTACTAATTGCAGACTGACTAAGATTTAAATTTATTGTTGCGTTGGTGAAGCTACCCGCTTCTGCTACTGCGTGGAATATTTTAAGCTTATCCCAATCCATTTATTTTTTAAGATCGACTATATATCTTCCTGACGTCTCACCTTTTAGCATTTTTGGATATATGTCTATTAAATCTTCTAGGCTTATTGTTTTTATTGATTTTTCTAATTTCTCAAAATCAATCAAATTTTTAACTTCATTCCAAACAAATTCTCTTCTTTTAATCGATGCAGTAACAGAGTTAATTCCCCAAAGCTTAACACCTCTAATAATAAAAGGCATTACAGTTGTATTTAATTTGTAATCAGAGGCATTTCCACACGCAGCAACAATCCCATTATCTCTAGTTTGTGCCAATGCATTAGCTAGAATTTTTCCTCCTACGGTATCAACAACTCCGTCCCATAAACCTTTGTCCAATGGTCTTGCGTCTTTATCTAAATCCGCTTTGTTAATTATATTTTTAGCACCCAATGATTTTAAATAATCTTCATTTTCAACTTTTCCAGTAACGGCAGTCACATCATAACCAAATTTACTTAAAATCATTACCGCAATACTACCAACACCCCCTGAAGCACCCGTAACTAAAACGTCCTTAACTTTTTCTCCTAATAAAAGTTCTTCTCTTGCTTTAATTGCAAAAGAACAAAGTAAAGCTGTCAATCCAGCAGTGCCTAAAATCATAGCTTGTTTAGATGTAATATCTTTTGGCTTTTTAACTAAAAAATCTCCATTTACTTTTGCAAGTTGTGAGTAACCACCAAAAAAAATTTCTCCTACCCTCCAACCTGTTAAAATAACCTCATCATCTTTTTTAAATTTAGAGTTTTCACTTTCAATAACTGTACCTGAAAAATCAATTCCTGGTATATGTGGAAATTCTTTTACTAATTTTGCACCATTATTTAAAATAAGCGCATCTTTATAATTTAAATCTGAATAATCTACTTTAACAAGAACATCGCCATGTTTTAAAAAAGACCTATCTATTGACTTTACTTTTCGAGTAAAGTTTTCTCCTTCTTGATTAACAATTAATGCTTTAAAATTGTCTGACATGATGTTTCCTCCTTGGAAATATTACTTACTAATAAATCTTAAATATCTATTCTGAATGCTCAAATCTTCTTTAAATTGCCCTAAGAAGTAATTTGTAACAGTTGTTGCGTTCTCTTTTTTTATACCTCTCATGGTCATACATTGGTGAGCTGCATCAATTGTAACTGCAACACCTTTTGCATCTAATGAAGTCATTAACGCTTTCGCAACTTGCATTGTTAATCTTTCTTGTGTTTGTAATCTTTTTGAAAAAACTTCAACTACTCTTGCAAGTTTACTCAAGCCAACAACTCTATCATTTGGAATGTACGCAACATGAGCAGTTCCTACTATTGGTGCCATATGATGTTCACAGTGGCTTGAAACTGAAATATTTTTTTCAACTACCATATCATCATAACCTTCAACATCTCCAAAAGTTTTCTCTAAAATTTTATTAGCATCTTCAGCATATCCACCGAAGTACTCTTTAAATGCTTTAACAACTCTTTTTGGAGTTTCTAATAATCCTTCTCTGCTAGGGTCTTCACCTATCCAAGTTAAGATTGTTTTAAATGCCTCTTCAGCTTCTTTATCAGAAACCTTATTAGCGTCTAAAGTTTTATTATCTGTTTCTTCAACTAATTTCATATTGCAAGTTTATACAGTAAATTATTATTTTTAAAATATTTAATATATTTATCATTATGCTACATAATTACCTAGATATGTTTAAAAAAAGAGAAAATATAGCAGAAATCGAAGAGGGTAAATTGCTCTCACCTAAGTTTAATAATGATGGTTTAATCCCAGTAATTGCTATGTGTTCAAAAACTAAAGATGTTTTAATGCATGAGTATATGAATGTAGAAGCTTTTAAGAGGACTATAGAAACTAAAGAAGCTCATTATTTCAGTAGATCTAGACAGCAAATTTGGCACAAAGGTAAGACAAGTGGCTATACTCAAAAAATTTTAGAAATGAGAATAGATGATGATCAGGACTCCGTGTGGCTAACAGTAGATATTGGAGATGGCTCTAGTTGTCATGTTGGTTATCGATCATGTTTTTATAGATCAATTCCATTGGGCCCAATAAAAAATGGTAGGCAGATAGAAATGAAGTTTGAAGAAAAAGAGAAATCTTTCAATCCAGAAGTTGTTTATAAAGATCAACCCAGTCCAACTAAGATTTGAATGAGTGATAAACAAAAAAATGTTCTAGGTGAAGATTTAGAAGAATGTTCTAACGATCCTTTAACAGGGTGGCATAGAGATGGCTGCTGTAGTACAGATGAAAATGATCATGGCATTCATACTGTGTGTGCAAAAGTTACAACTGAATTTTTAGAATGGGCCAAAGAAGCTGGCAATGATTTAATAACACCTCATCCAGAGTTTGGTTTCCCTGGTTTAAAAGATGGAGATGGCTGGTGTGTGTGTGCAAGTTGGTACGCTAGAGCTGTTGAAGCTGAGAAAGCATGCCCTGTTTATTTAAAAAGAACACATGAAAACACTTTAGGCCTTATTTCAATGGAAGCTTTAAAGAAGCACGCTATTGATCTTTCTTAGAAGTTGTAAAATTAAATCTTTTAAAAAAATATAGAAAAAGTTCAAAAAACCCATTATGAACAAGCTTAAGTTTTTTAAATATTAAAATGGAAATTGTTACAAAAATAGCTCCAATAGGTTTAGCCTTAATCATGCTTGGCTTAGGTATGAGTTTAACAATTCAAGATTTTTTAAGGGTATTTAAAGTTCCAAAAGATTTTTTAGTAGGCTTTATTTGCCAAATGATTTTACTTCCAATAATAGCTTTTGCTTTAATTAAATTAATGAATACACCTATAGAACTTGCACTTGGTGTAATGCTTATTGCGTCAGCACCTGGTGGTGTAACTTCAAATGTACTTACTAAATTTGCTAATGGAGATGTTGCATTGTCTATATCACTTACAGCAGTTATTAGTTTAGTTAGTATTATATCCGTTCCATTTGTTATTTTTCTATCAATAAATTTATTGAGTATAGATTATGTTTCTAAAGAAATTTCTATGCTTGGAATTTCTTTAAAGATGTTTTTTGTTGTAACTATTCCAGTAATAATCGGGATGATAACCAGACATTTTTCAACAAACTTTATAATAAAAAATGTTCTAGTAATACAACGAATATCAATAGCTTTATTCGTCCTAATATTTGTCGCTATATATATTGAGGAATGGGAAAATATTGTAAGTTTTATAACACGTGCAGGATTAATTGCGTTGATACTCAATATTGTAATGATGGTAGTAGGTTTTTATATAGCTAAATTTTTTGCAACAGGGGTTGCTCAACAAAGATGCATCTCCTTAGAGTGTGGTCTTCAAAATGGAACGTTAGCTGTATTTGTTGGAACTCAACTATTTGATGAGATGATTTATATTGTACCAACTGCCGCATACGCGCTAGTAATGATGTTAACTTCTCTAATATTTTTATTTATTATTAAAAAAAATACTTAAAAAGATTTATAAATACTTTTTTGTCTACGTTTGAAGTAATGACAATTTTTTTTCATTTTTTAGCTTTATGCTCTTTATCTTATAATGCTAAGTTATAAATTTTAGCTGAAAAATTTGAAAGCCGAAAAAGATTATCTTTTTGTATTGGTTTGATACTTTTTAAAAAAGTTCCCTTCAATCTATAATGTTTCATTTTATCGATTGTCAAATTTCCTTGTTTAACTAATTTTTGTAGTTTTCTGATCACGGTAGCTCTTGGTATGCCTGTAATTTCTGAAATTGACATTGCATTAATTCCCTGGGGCTTTGCATTTGTAAAAAAGCTTTTCATAAAATCATCCCTATCAATTTGTTGTGTAGATAATTTTTTTGCATCAAAATGTTGACCAACAACACATATACCAAAAATATGAAAAGAATCAAAATCTTTAAAAATTTTTTTATAGTTAATCATCATTGGAATTTGCAGTTCATAGTAAAAATTCCAAATATTAGAAAAATTATTTTTTATAATTAATTCTAATTCACTTGAAGTTAATTTCCTTGGTAAAATTTTTTCCTCATAAGCCATTGTTGAAAGTGTAGATAAAAAAGTACTCACTCTCTTTATTGAATCTATTGGTTTGGAATAATTGAAACATGATCTATCGATTATAATCTTTTTACCAATTTTTCTTATAACACCCTCACTTTCAAGTTCGATTATTTTTCTTCTAGCTGATTCTTTTGGAATATAAAGTTCATTCGAAATTTCAGATATATTAAATTCTTCTATTTCAATATTTTCATTTGAAAAAAATTCCCAGTAAGTTAATTTTATAAAATTACTTAAATAAAAATCTAATGTTTTTTTTGTTAAATATATTATTATCAAAAATTTATCATGGTCTTTGAAGCAGGCATAATTTCCATTGAACCATTCGATCTGATGAGATACCCACATTGACCCTAAGATAGAATATTTCTTATCCAGCACATTATATATGTCCTCTTTATTTATTTGCTCAAATATTTTAGGAATTTTAGTTTGCATGGAAAAACTATTACGCTCTTGACCCAAAATGAACAAGTGATTTATTCCAATATGTCCATTTGTTAACATTTTAATCACAATAAACCTCTATTAAGAAAGTTAGACCCATTATGGTCTCTGCTCAAATTGCCTGTTAAGATTATAAATGTTTTAATAGGAAATATGAGTGCTGAAAAGATTATTAATGCAGCAGAAACTTTCATTACTTCTAAGACCTCGGAGATGAATGAAAAAAAAATTTCCCGTACTGTTGATATAAATCACTTAATAGCTAGGGTTAGAAGTGAAAAACAAAAAGAAAATAAAGTAAATTTAATTTTCTTGAGTTTATTTGCTGCTCTTATCTCTATTATAATAATTATTTTATCTTTTTAATTACATATTTCCATATTTTGGTCCGCCACCTCCCTCAGGTGTAACCCAAGTAATATTCTGAGATGGTTCTTTAATATCACAAGTTTTACAATGTATGCAATTTTGTGAATTAATTACAAATTTATTTACACTATTTTCTTTTTGAACTTCATACACTCCAGCTGGACAATATCTTTGAGCAGGTTCATCAAATTTTTCTAAAGTATAACTAATTGGTAAATTTGGATCCTTAAGTTGTAAGTGCACTGGTTGATTTTCAGTATGGTTTGTACCTGTTAAATAAACTGAACTTGTTTTGTCAAAGGTAATAACATTGTCAGGTTTGGGGTAATCAATCTTTGGCATTTCACTTGCAGGCTTTAAAGTTTCATGGTCGGCATGCTTATGTTTAAGTGTTAATGGTAATTTTCCCTTAAACAAGATTTGATCTATTCCTGTAAATATTATTCCAAGTATTAAACCCCAACTAAAGCTAGGTTTAACATTTCTGGCTTGATAAAGTTCCTCATAAACCCAACTTTTTTTAAATTTATTCTCGTATATTGATAATTCTTTATTTTCTTTCAAATTTTCAAAAATAGTTTCTGCCGCAATCATTCCACTTTTCATTGCAGTGTGTGATCCTTTGATTTTCGGCATGTTTAAAGTTCCAGCATCACAACCAACTAATAATGCTCCAGGCATAGACATTTTAGGTAAGCTTTGTATTCCACCTTCAATTAAAGCTCTTGCTCCATAAGAAATACGTTTTCCACCTTCAATTACTTTTTTAATTGCGGGGTGGGTTTTAAATCTTTGAAATTCATCATATGGTGAGAGGTATGGATTTTTATAGTCTAGACCAATTACATATCCTAAAAATACTTGTTTATTTTCAGCATGGTACATAAAACTTCCACCGTATGTGTTATTATCTAGTGGCCACCCAGCGGTATGCATAACCATTCCTTCATCGTGGTTGTTGTCAGTAACTTCCCATATTTCTTTAAATCCAATTCCATACTGTTGGGGGTCTTTACCTTCATCAAGGTTAAATTTTTTTATAAGTTCTTTTCCAAGGTGTCCTCTACAACCTTCAGCAAATACTGTTACTTTTCCATTTAATTCTATACCTGGTTCAAAACTATCTTTTTTATTTCCCTCTTTATCGATACCCATATCTTGAGTTGCAACACCTTTTACAGATCCATCTTCATTATATAAAATTTCACTAGCAGGAAATCCTGGAAATATTTCAACACCTAAAGCTTCAGCTTGTTCTGCAAGCCATCTACATA
>Ga0307986_10003167_pt1 | contig 11556 bp, 20 predicted proteins | sample EllFjometageno82_FD_203170 | JGI IMG/M metagenome (GOLD analysis project Ga0307986, IMG submission 203170) | Marine microbial communities from Ellis Fjord, Antarctic Ocean - #82 | ecosystem: Environmental > Aquatic > Marine > Unclassified | place: Southern Ocean | collected 2014-10-09
CGTCTAGTTTTTCGTTTTTCCTGAATAAGTTAAAGATAACGTACATTGATATAGGCAACAATATAGATATTAACCAGATCAATTGCTATCCCCAAATAAATCTTTAAACAATTCTGAGGTCTTATCGTTTGAACTTGATGCTTTAGTTTTGCTAATTATTGGATTAGGGTTTTTGCCAAACTTCCAGTTTTCATATTCTATCCTAGAAGCCATATGGTCAGCGTGATGTAAGACTATAGGCAGATTGTTCCAAAGTGCTTTTTCTTTACCGTATGGTTTTAAATACGCTTCATTTGCTGAATCGTATATTCCATCGTGGGTAAGTATACCTATCATTTCATTCTGCGAAAATGTAATTCCGTAATTAGACAGTAGCCATATACTTCTATGTGGTACAGTCATATGTTGGATATTTGGATTTGGGTCGTATATTTTACCTTGATTTTTCCTGTGCCATTCACTGGCATTCGGTACATAATATTCTGAAACTATATCTCCGACCTTTCCTAGATCATGATTTAGTGCAGCAAACATTAATTCTTCTTTTGTATAACCATCACAATTAGAACCCATAGATTTCCAAAGCATATAATTCTGCTCTGCGCATTTCATAACTCTTAGTACATGGTCAATATATCCACCAGCGAAACAATTATGGAAGTGCTCTATACCAGAAGCTGGGGCCAGCATCATTCTTTCGCCTAGGTCTTCATATAGTTTTATAAGCTTGAGTTGCCTTTCACCTTCAAAATTATCCTTTATTTGTTGTATTAGCTTATTCCAATTATCTAATATTTGTTCCTCTGTTAAATTCATATTTTTATTCTCCATATAGACTAAATTGTTTTTGTGGTTCAGGGGTTTTTTCTACCTGGTTAATGGAATATATTTTTCCGTCAAATGCCGCTAAATGATAATCTCTACATCCAGTTGCTCTAAACATATACTCTAGGCCGTCAGTCAATGATTCTAGTATTGGATCTTGTTTGCCGATTGGTTTCCATCTATCTCCAGGTGGAACTCTTTCTAGTACTAGCTTTTTATTTTCAGTGTATTCCATATTAGTCAAATAATAATTTAATTTGGTCAGTATCTTTGGATTTGTTAACATCTTCAATGCTTCCAAAAGTATCTCTAACTGAGTTCTCGTGATAACCGATGGCGTGGGCCATCCTCAAACATATAACTTTAAACTCGTGGCAAGTCATATCACTTGGAAGCTTGAGCTCAATAGTTTTGGCTTCTTTAGTTTCAGTGCCTCGTTTGTATATTAAAAAGTCGTATTCTTTATCCATTTTAAAAATCTCTTAACCGCCGTTAGTGGGGAATATATAATCCATACAATAGAAAGAATTGCTAAAACAACAAGTACAATAGATAATACAATAATTAGTACGATTATTTCTTCTAGTAACTCTTTCATTATATAGTAATATAATAAAAAATATTCAAACAGGAAAATGGTTTGTGAAGTTTATTTGTTTTTATACAATTTTAAATACTCCGACCTATTAAAATTTCTAGGGAATTTTGCGGATGCAACTTTGGAGTGCAGTTTTATTTCGCTGAGGATTGGTTTCTTATCCTTTTTCCAGCGAGTTTTTGATAATAGTTTTTTTAGACCATGCAAATTTAAAGCTGCAGTAGTCATAAGTTCTTCTTTTTGCCGTTTAGTCATTCTTTCAGATTTTTGCCTAACTTCTGTTTCAGTTGCCTTTAAGGTGCCCTTTAACTCAGGTGCTTCAGTACCTTTATGATAGACGTTGCCGTCTTTGTCTACGAACTCTGACATTAGCGTCCAACCTCTAGGTTTTTCCGATTTCTGATATGTTGCTTCAACCGGGCCAACCAATTCATTGACGCAGTCACTACAGGTTGTTGAAGTAGTTTCTTCCCCTACCCTCGACATTTGGCCGCACCTTTTACATTCCATCCATTTATACATTGCGCCTTCTCTTTCATTCCAAGCAGTGCCTTCTCTGTATTCAGTATAGTATTCTATTTGTTCGTCTGTCATAATAACCCTTTATCTGTTAGTTGGCCAACCTTGACCCTAGTAAGTTTGCCTTGTTTCAATAGCCTTCTGTAATATGCTTTATCCTTTTCCTTGTATATCTTTAGTTCTGAATCTTTCCCATCTTGTATTTCTTCCGTATCATCCAATACAATATCCTGGTTATCTATGTTAGGTACAATTTCGACCTCTTCCGGTTTCTTTAGTTGGTCGAACGCCATGTTAGCGGCTATTACTAGGGCTATTGCTAATGGATCGAATACGAATATGATCAGTAATAGAAACCAATTTACAACTTGGTTCATATCTTGGCCCGTTGTTTCAGCTAGATATTTAAGAGGGCCCAGTTCGCGTTGGTCTTCGTTGTCAATTTCCTTGTTTAAAATAGACATGTCAGTCCTAGAAATAGAATCTGCCAGAGCTTCTAATTTTATGTTTACACCGTTCCTATATTTTATGGTAGTGGTTAATTCAGACTGCAGAGCTCTCCTACCTGATGCAGATGTTGTTGTGATCAATTGTCCGGATTCTTTGTCAACGTATTGAATTTGGGTGGGGTTTGAAAGAGATATCCTTAAAGTCGAGATTGATTTTATTAATCCGGCCTTTTCGTATTTAAGGTCTTGTTTAGCCTCCTCAAACCTAATCTGCTTTTGGTGGAGTATGGCAAGCGATTTATCGAGTAATTCCGATTGGGTTGCTGTTGATTGATAAGCGCCTGATAAAAATCCGTATATACCTCCACTAGTTATAATCATAAGGACAAAACAGGCAATTGATAAATACATACGTAAGAACTTATTTATAGTGTCCCAATATTGATATAATAACGATGCAACAACTAGCTTTGCAAATTCCAGGGCTCCAGCCATAATAATGACTTCTGTGCTGGCACCAGCAAATAATTTACTCAGTCCAAAGACGGAGTAAAATGCGGCTGATCCAGACACGGATAATGCTGAAAGAGTTATTAGTATTGGAAATAGTTTTGTCTTCATGTTAAATAATTATACTTCTTTAATTGAAAAGTGATAGGTATACAAAATAACCTCCTCTCCGTCAATGACATCTAATGTATCTTCGGACTTAGATATAAGCTTATTCCCATTTTTTTCAAACACTGATTGTACCCTTTCTAAAGCTTCTTTACTTGTCGAACAAAATGATAAAGTACCATACTTTGAACTAACGTTAACTGTATTTGGCGATAAATTTGCAGCGTCAAAATAATCAGTATAGTTTAAAGATTTGTCTATAGAATCCTTTAGACTTTCTCCATTTGACATTTTTGCAACGTATTTGTCTAATAGTTCGTTAGGGCAATTGTCTATCCAATCGTTAAAAAAATCTACGTCCTCGTGAAACAAATCAACCTTATCTTCCTGCGTTAATAGGCTCCATAAGACTGTTGTGACAATATCTTCTGCCTCTTTTATTTCAGTATACAATGTTCGATTGGCTATGCTATTGAAATATTCCGTGAAATCCGTTTTAAATTTTTCAGTTGAAACAGATTTAACCTCTAGCTCGCTTAGTGATCCAATGTAGGCTTCCATATCCTCCTCTATATTTTCCCAAAAATTAGACGCGTGATTTAGCACGTCATCAATTTTCCACATATGTCTTTTTCCTATTCCCATAATAATATTTTATCCTCAAACCTCCGAAGCTTATACGGTTTGCTTCTTCAACCGTTCGGTTCTGGGGACTTTATTAAGCCGCCATTGCCATTTCAACATGTTCGCCTGTTATGCGTGACCTTCCTTAAATCCTTATCTCAATGTCAATATCCAAGTCATCCCCATTATATTCATTTGAATATAGTTTATCACCGAGGACCATATTATATCTAAATGAATATAGTCCGGTTAGTGGAGATGGAGGGAGTCGAACCCTCGTCCATTTGAGCAGCTAATAAAAGTACTAGCGGTCAATTATAAATATCGATTAAATCAACATTATTCTATAATATCAGCGTCTTTAATAGTTTGGCAGAGTAAATACTTATCGCCCTTTTGTAATACGTGGTCGCAATAGTACTGCTCTTTCAATAACTTAAGTATCTGTATTGATACCTGTTCTTGAGTTAAACCGTACTTAGACTCAGTAATACCATAGGTTAAAGGATCTATTAGGTGGTACCCTATTTTTCTAATAACCAGATATGCGTTGCCTTTATTATAAAATATTTTCTTCATATAACCATCAAATCTTTCAGTGTATGTAATAAATATGGCGAGACCAGTACTATAACCAATCCCGCCAAATTTTAGTATATAGTACTAGGCTTTAGTTGATGTTCTTGTTGTATCGCTAGTATACTTTCTAATTGGCTTCTTTCTATAAACCTTTTTAACTTTAGGCTTAACACTAGCCATATGCTCCTTAATTAACTTAATAATTGTTTGTTTGTCTAATACCTGAGAGTATAATTTAGAGGTTTTAGTATAACAGTATACTCCTACACTCATTCCTCCAATCATCAATCCCAATAGACCGCTTAATATTGTTTCCATAATCATTCTCTTATTTATTTTTTTGCATATCAGAAACCACCTCCATAAAGCTAACGTGGGGAGCAGACGTACGGTCTGAATCCAATCGCTTAGACTTACGAGCTGTTTCTTTTGCGTCTATTAAAGTTTCAATTAGTTTATTACACTCTGAAAATGTTAGATCAAATTCTCTAGTGTCGATGTTTAATGTACCTATTATTGGTTGGTTAGCTTCTCCCTGTGGGGTTAACCCTGGTTTTCCCTTCCAAAAGATACTCGCCCATGTACCTCCAAATTTACTTGGATTAAACTTAGGTCTCTCTGTTCTACTGTTGTTGTGGTTGTAATTTACTTTGTGTGACATGTTTAAAATTTTAGTTTGCCTACTCTATAAAGGATTTTCGGCTGCCTCCTTGTAATTTAATGATGTTTTATAAGATATCCGGGAATACTATCTTTCTTCTTATACAACTAATAAATCAATTATATAAAATATAATCTAAATTTATGATATAAAAAAATGTTTATCACTTTATTTTATGTAAATGTTTTAAAAAAACTCGCCGTGTTTCGTCAAAATGCCAATCGATATCGAAAAATTCTCCTGAATCCATCTCTCCCATTTTCATTTTCACCCTGGCTGCCTTAAGTTCTACCCAGGCGCTAACGTATTTATTGAATGCTGTGCCTAATCTAGTCATTACCCCATTCAATGCCGTCACTTATCGTGAATGATTCAGGAGTTTCAATATAATCTGTTGGATCGTATGAAGTCGTATCGCCTGATACTATAATGTGGTTTAGTGATTTTCTCAGCTTGCTTTTGTTTCTAGTATTTATCCTATTCCAAAATTCCACAGTATCTAGATTACGCCAAGCCTCCCAAGCTGTATTAGCAATTGCTAAATCTGGGTACTCTTCACCAATAATGTTGTATCCATTCTGGCTAATATATACCTGTCCTGAGGGGGTTGAAGCGAGTTTGGCTCCTGGAAATTTCTTCTCTAATCTTTTTTTAGTTCGTTTGAACTTAGACATAAATGCCTCTTTTGAATCTATCATATAACTTGTTTTAGGTTAATCGTTGTAGTATGCTGCTAGTTTTGTTTGTTCGTTTTTTGTTAGCTTATGGAACCAGTCCGTGAATTCCGTACTCGTCTTCTTTTCCATTTCGGTTGTCAACTGCTCTAATCCTTTATCCATTGAATAGTCTCGTTCTCCTATTTTTTGAGTCGCATGTTCACGATTTTCTGTAACAGTAGATCCTGCAGGCCTGGACCGTATTTTGCCAGAATCAGGATTTCTTTCGTAGATGTATGGTATATCTTCCTTGGATTTTACCCACGACTTGTGGTCTCTGTTTCTATTGTATTGCTTAACCAACCAACCACCACCATCCTCAATTGTGTCTCGCATATCTAAATCTGATACAGCCTTGCTCAGATCAGTGTCATTAATTTTTTTGATTGTCTCAATATCTACATCCTCTAGAGCAGCGAATTCGTCTTGGGATATAGACACTTGAACGTAATTATTGTATGACACTTGAGGGAGGTGGGTGTGATACACCGTAATATCTCCGCTAACAGCGTCTTCTCGTTTAATCCAAATTTGTATTTTCATATTGTTTTTGTTTTTTGTTCTTTTTCGTATTCATTAATTATCTCAACCAGTTTAGCGCACTTCTCGTACTCCTCGTATTTTATAAAGAAGTCAATTAATTTATTAGCAAGACTTATTGGGTCTTTACTACCCATTTCAACCTTCATTCCCTTAATCCCGTGGACTAAGAATAAATCATAGCCAGAATCCATGGCTCCTTTTTGTATGTCTTCAAAAAAGTTATCAAAGTTTAACATCTTAAATTCTCCAAATTCACCATCAAATATATTCATTCTAGTATTATTTTTAGTTGCTCACTAGCATTATAGCCATCAGCGAAAACTGCAGTAGAGGTTATATCAATAGTATCCCCGATCATGTTCCTTACAGGGGCAAACATAATGTTTAGCTCTCCACTTTCTGTACTATAGCAAGTCTCGTTTATTGTTGGTACCTCAAACCCATCGAACCAAGTCACGTATGAAGTATCAGTGGTACTATAGATATAAATATCATTTACCATGTTATTTAGGTGTACAATGTAACCTAAGGTATCTCCTAAATACCAGTGGTGGCTGCTTTCCCAATATATCTTTGTTAGATCGTAGCTATTTGAAACAGCCGATACCTTGCCTGATATTCGATGGAGGGTTTGCCAACTATCTGACAACCTCAGATGGTAGTAACCCATAGAGTCGGCACTTAACCTTACGTCCAACTCAAATTCGTGGCCTAACGGAATATTTGTTTCCTTCTCACAACCAAACATTGTAAATATTAATGATATGTAAATTAACTTATACATTATATAGTGGCAAACATTTTGTTTAACGACTTAGATAATGGTATTAACTGGTTTGTGTTTATAAATTCAGCGTCTTTTCCATACATAGTTTTAAAATTACCTTCGTCGCTCCTATAATTATCACCACTAATAAAATAACTAAGAACTTTAATACCTCTAGATCTCATATTTTCTACCTGTTTTCTAGTGTGATTGTAAGCTCCTTTGCCATAATATTGAATATCTTTATTTTCAAAGTAAGGTTCTCCATCTGAAAAGTTGATGAAGTAACTATCAAGACCGCTTGATCCATCAACGATTTCTTTCTGTATTGCTTCAAAACAGAGACCTTCAGGAGTAGTTCCAGGACAACAAATGTACTCAAACAAATTCGCGATCTTAGATATAGTGTCCTTTCTACTATCGTAAGCTATAAAAATAGCTGGAACATGTTTGTTACCGATGTGCTCTGTACTCCTATATGAGATAACGATATCTAAATTCTGCACCATTGAAGCGGCCTTAGCAATTGCAACCGTCGCTTTTTGTGCATTTCTCCATTTTGCTCCGCTCATTGATCCACTAGCATCAACGCTAATGTGAACAATGGCTGGTTTAAACTTTTCTTCAAATACCTGGGAGAATACGCTTTCATATCCATATCCTAAGCTAGCAACCAGTCTTTTATCTAATTTACCACTGTTAAGTCTAGTATATTGGAGGCTTCTTTCATCATTTCTAATTTGAAGTTTTCTTCCTAATTGTGTTCCTAGTCTTAATCCATCCATTATAGATTCCTTAGCATCTTCGTCTCTCCAGCCTGAATTTTTATATAGAGTGTCATAAATATTAGAGTCTATAAGCGATTGTGTTATTGTCCGTACAACTAAACACTCTGTACCATTTCCGTTTTTGTTACACCAACTTTGTGGTTGACCACTACCAACAGTTTTAGTTTCAGATCCAGAGTCTTGAATTGCTTTTACAGCTGTATTATCTTTTTTACTAAGGTTAGATTTTGATAGTTGACCATTCAATAGTTCTTTTTGTTTCTCAATAGCTTTATCAAGGCTCCTTTTCTGAGACTCTGTAAGTTCTATTGTCTTAGTAGCTTTACCTCCTTGAGCAGCAGAGCCTTCAGCAGTAGAACCATCGTCATCACCTTCTCCAACAATTTGCTTTGCTAAATTCTCAATATCTTCTTGGCTTAAGTCTTCACTTGAGTCGCTATCACCTCCAGAACCTCCATTGGACGGCTGTTTTTGACTATCTCCTCCATCCTTTGTATCTTTAGTAGAGTCTGCTGGAGGTATGTTTGACTCTATAATATTGTATATCTCAGTAGCCACATCCAAAGCATCGCTGGTTGATTTTAATCTATCAACGTTTTTAAGGTCTAACACTTGCCAAATCTTAGATAAACCAGGCAATGCGGAAAGATTTCTATTGATATTTGTAATGTTGATTAAGCGGAACATATATGAATCCAAATCAAGACTAGTTTTTTCCGTAGACTTAAGGGCTTTATCAATAATACTAGCGTGGAAGTATTTGTCATATAAAGCTTTATAATATCCTTGGTAACCAGGGGCTGACTTATAGATAAAGTTATCAATTCGCCTATCTTCTACAAAGTTTAACAACTGCTTTAGGGTATCCATTACGTGAGTTGTTGCTTGCATTGTATTGATAACTCCCGTACTTTCGTATGATTGAGTCTCATCACACCAAGCTTCTTCATAAAAATTATGTTTAACTGCTATTGCTTCGATATCAAAGTTGTTGGAAATATAAGCTTCAAAAAACATTGGTTTAATGATTTCAAAATCCGTGAGTAAACAATGTGAACCTTCGTGAAGGGCTAAACCAACAGTAGGATCGAAGTCTTTGTCTTTAATATTACCAGATATAACTACTTGTTTACCGTCAGTAAAGCTTTCGTCTTTGTTGTTGTATTTTACAGGGATGTTTTCACCAGTTACGATGCGAACAAAGTTTGATATAGCTCTAAGAGTAGCGGCCATTTTGATGTAATCTTTGCCAGGCTTAATGTCTTCTCCAGTTAGGATATCTACATTATCGTCTTCGTCGAAGTCGTACCAGAAAGATGAATTTGAATATTTTGTCATTAGTTATTGGGTATTAGTTAGGTTTATCAATCATTTACATAGTAAATATAATCATTTTATATGACATAAAAAAATCTGAGGTGATTAATTTCAATTTATTTTCAAAAGTTATTAACAATTTACTAATAAGGCGTATGAGCTATAGCTATAACTAGGTAGTATAGTCCAAATAATGATGCATAAAATAGTACTGATCCGATTAGTTCTTGAGTATCTTCGTTCATAATTTAATTTTTAGTTATTAATTTTTCCGTTTATAAAATCTTTCTGTTTTGATATGGCATCTGATAATTCGGTTGAATTACTTTTGGATACCTGCTTAACCTTAGTTGGTTTTCTTTTAGTCTTACGTTTAGTTACCGTGTCCAATATGTTAAGCTTACCATATACATATCCTTTATTTGCAACGCCATTAGACTCGATTATTCTGTTTGGCCCAATAGAAGGATACATCATAAAACCTCGCTTATCAGTAGCAGTAGGTACTTGTATAGTATATATTGTTTCGCCATAGTTGGTTGGTAGATGGTCCCATGAGTCACCTTGATAACTCTGCTTAACCACAGATCCAACGTGAATAGATCCATCAAAGAATTTGAATTTAACCTCGGTTCCGATTGGGTATTTGAATTTTGCTTTTTTCATGTCTATTATTTAAAGTTTATCAGGATTAACAGTGCTAGCCCATTCTTCTACGTACCAAGCCTCATTGGCTAAGTTGTCTTCCCACTCGTCTCGAGTCATTCCAATCTGTAGTAGTTCTGCGTCTGTAATCATAGTGTTGTTTGTTTTAATTATAGTATAAATATAACCATTTTTTACCACATAAAAAAATCTGAGGTGATTATTTTCAACTTATTTTCAAAAGTTATTAACAATTTATATACTCATTTATATACCCTACCAGGCGGCGGCGCGCGATTAACATGCGGTGGTCCTCGATGCGGTGGTTTCGCCCGTTTCGCTCGTTGAGACTACTTGGCTCTCGCGAGCCTCTATTATATCACGAATCTTAGCGCATTTCTCGTACTCTTCAGTTTGAATAAAGTAATTCATTATGCCAGACAGATCGGTTGTATCAGTAGAGAATGGATTGTGTACCAACATAAAGTTATCGTCGACATCGTCCATCTTCCGTTTACCCGTTAGGATAGCGTAACTATTTCTATTAGCTTCATCGAGCATTTGTAGCTCCATTTGTTTTTCTTCCCAATTCTCCATTACTTAGTTATGTTTCCGTTAATTAAATCTTTTTGTTTTTGTATTGCAGCCTTAAGTTCATCAATTGAAGGACGATGTTTAAGTCTCTCACGATCTTCAGCCTTGACAGGCATCTTAATTCCAGAGATATTACCAGCGTAATAAGATACTCCAGGAACATTTTGTTGAAATTGAATCGGCTCAATGGTGAAGCCAACGGGTGGAGTCATAGTACGTACCTTAGATTTGTCGCCAAGACCGAGAATTCGGTCGGCATTGACACGATAAGTGTCCTCACCCATTACACACCATACACGCCCATTCATGGCTTGTGAGGAAGCAAGATACCCGTGACAGTCGACCCAACGCCAGTTGGGTAATCCTTTAGAGTTGTAGATACTTCGATAGATTTGGAATTTAATTAGAGTACCATATTTGTAGTCCAATTTTTCAGATTTTAGTAGTGTTGCCATAATTTGTTGTTTTTGGTTGTTTGATTAATATAAGTAAATATAATAAAAATAAAGCACATAAAAAAATTAGAGGTGAATTATTTAAAAAAGTTGTTAACAATTAGCGGTTAAAAGCTACTGTTGAGTAAGGGTAACTTACCGTAAGTTTGGTGATGTTTATTTATTAGAGCAGATTCAACGAGTTTAGTTAAGTATATAGGTAGGGGTAGGTATTGGACAGACACATGTTCCAACAGTTCAGCATGGGTACGACCAAGAGTCTTTATCCAATGGTAACTATGTTGTTCACAGTGAGGCAAACCAGACTCTATCTTACGTGAGTGTTCCATAAACCTGTACGTTCTGTTCCTAATACTACATACAGACTCTCCGTAGTAAATACGTTCCTGTGTGCGTTCATCTGTATATGAGTATATACCGGGGATATCGTAGTAGGTTTCACCTTTTTTCCAGGCATTTTTTAGTAGCACCTTTTCACTAAAAGGGGGAAGACTGTCTAGGAGACCGTCAATACCAAGGTTTAACTTTTGGATTAAATCGGTTCCTGCGTATATCTCGTCTACTCTATCCCTACCCTGTTTAAGTCTTCTTTGTCTGTATTCCATGTTATCGTATTATTAAGTCGTATTCAGAGTAGTCTGTACCTCCTCCATTATGTTCACCTAGCTTACGATCTAATCCGTACTGAATTGCATCATCTCCTTGGTTTGTTTTGAAATGGCTGTATCCGTCCGGACCATCGCTCTCTATTGTTACGTGACCACAGTTAGTCTCTACCAATATAGTCTTTCTAGTTGGTCTGTTTGGATCTACCTCTTGGGTTAACCACGCTTTCTTTAGTTCTTGTCTACTCATGTTA